>TARA_R100001443_G_scaffold19429_5_pt1 | contig 29078 bp, 5 predicted proteins | sample TARA_R100001443 | Tara Oceans TARA_R100001443 (sample SAMEA2622142) | marine metagenome | biome: marine biome (ENVO:00000447); feature: deep chlorophyll maximum layer (ENVO:xxxxxxxx); material: "saline water (ENVO:00002010), including plankton (ENVO:xxxxxxxx)" | depth 50 m
AGATTATGCCTCAGCAACCAATGACTGGTGCACCAGAAATGTCTCAAGAAATGCCTCAACAAGGTATGATGAAATATGGGGGATGGCGCTATTAAACTTATAATGTTTATTAAACTTATAAAATTTTAATATATTTATAACATAAGAAAAGATTAACAATGGCAACGTATTTACAGGGTGTAACAGATTTTATTCCGCAGTATCAACCATATACTCCGGATTTAAACTTTTTTGATCAAGCTTTAAAGACAAAACAAAATCAATATGATAGTAACTGGAAACAGTTAAATAAAATCTATGGTCAATATTATTATGCTGATTTAACTAGAGATGGTAATATTAAAAAGAAAGATGAATTAGTTAAAAATATTGACTTTAACCTGAGAAGAATATCCGGTATGGATTTATCATTACAAAGTAATGTTGACCAAGCTGTTCAAGTGTTTACTCCTTTCTATGAAGATAATGCTCTTATGAAAGATATGGCTTGGACAAAAAACTGGAACTCAGAAAACGGTAGAGCTGAAAGTTTAAGAACTGCATATAATCCTGAAAAAAGAAAAGAGTATTGGAATACTGGACAAAAATACTTACAATATAAAAGAGAAGAGTTTAAAAATGCTTCTGATGATGCAGCAATGAGTATGGGTTCACCTGTATATACTCCTTATTTAAATGTTCAAGATGAAGCTAGAAAGATTGCTAAAGAAGCAGGTCTTTCTATGGAAACTTTTAAGTTTAGTAAAGATGGTAGATTTATTATTACTACTAAAAACGGTCAACAGTTACAAAGACCATTATCAATGTTATTTGAAAACTCATTAGGTAATGATCCCCGTGTACAAGAGATTTATAAAACTCAATCTTATGTTAACCGTAAAGATTATGCAAAAGGAAATGCTGCTGAATTTGATGGAGATGAGGCTGCTGCAGAAATGAAGTACTTAGAAAATAATTATAACGTACTAAAAAGAAATCAACAAAAATATTATAACTCTCTTGTTACTACAGAGAATGAATATGATAAAGCAATTGCTGATCTTCAACAAAAAGTTAAAGCTAATAAAGCTAGCCCTAAAGAAGTTATTAAGTTACAAGATTTAGAATATAATAGAAAAGTAAATAATGATGCTAAGACTAGAATTGAAAAAGAATATGAAGATTTTAAAAATGGTTCTAGTACAGCAACTACAACATCAGGATTTCAGAATCCTTATGCGGATATAAACACATTAAGATTTAAAGTAGATGCTGGTGTTGCTTCATCATTAATGAGAAAAGATTTAGGAGAAGCTGCTCAAATACATTCCATGAAAGGAATGAGACAAACTATTAAGCAAAATCCTTATGAAGTTCTACGCCAACGACATGCAAATAGTATGGCTCAAATAAGTGCAAGAGGAAAAATACAAAGAGATAACATTAAGTATAATAATGATAGGAAACAAGCATTAGCAGAGCAGAAGTTCCTTACAAGTATAGGTGCTATTGAACCTGTTGTAAAAAAATATAAAGTAATTAGAGGTAAAGACGGTCAACCTGTTAAACTCTTTGAGGGACAATCTTATGAAGGAATAGATTATAAAGGGATTCCTGTACAAGAACAAGTTGGAATACAAGGTTATGTACCTACTGAAAATAATGTAAGAACTAAAAAAGGAGCTAAAGGTACTACTATTGCAGATGAAAGCGGAAGGGCTAAAATAGAATCAAAAAAAGAATTTATTAAACAAACTGAACTGATTCCAATGTATAAACAAATGAATCAGTTGTTAACTAACAAACTTCCTGCGCTTTCTGCAAATAATAAAATGTCTCAAGAAAAATATAAGGAGCTAACAGAAGGAGCTAAAATAAGTAAACTTTTAGAACAAAATACAGATGCATCTTATGAACAATTAGCTAGAATATATAATAATGTTAATAAGTGGAATTCTAAAAATGATCAGATTTTAACCGATGGTTCACAGTTTCCAGATTTATTTAATAGTGGAAAAGCTATACAACTTAATACAGCTGAGCAAGTTAGAAATGATGTTCATGACTATTATGCAAAATTTAATGATAGCGCTGGTATAAGATCATTATTCACTGGTTTAAATAACGAAGCACAAGAAGCACTTAAAATTGGAAACAGAGCACTTTTTGAATCTGCAATGAGAAACCAAGGGGGTATAGATAAATTAGGAAGTACTGCTGGTCAAGATTTTAGTCAAGGTTCTTTGGCTATAGGTGCTGATGGTAAAGTTTATGTAGAAACTAGTCAGGCTGTTAGAGAAGCAGGTATGGGTTCTGGACTTGTTTCTTTATGGAAAAAAGGCATGAGAGAATTCAATAAGCTAAGTGATGCAGATTCTGATTGGCAAATTAAAGATGAAGCTTTTGGATTTGATGTAGATCTACTTGGTGTTGGTAAAAGAATGGCAGATGGTAGATATATGGAAGATGCTGTAGATGCTTTTGATTATTATCAACAAAGATACAGAAAACTTAACGAAGCTAATAATGGTGAAGGTGGAGTGATGCCTATATTTAAAAACATGGGACAATTTTCTGATCCTAATAATTTATATTCAGAAGGAATGAGTGTAATAGATGTTAGAGGAAGTGGTTATGGTGAGGGTGGAAGAGCCTGGGATAACTTTAAAACAGGTGATTGGACTAAGTTTGATAACGCTACTTGGAGATTTTCTATAAATGGTGAAGATGCAAAAAGTTATAAAGACTTTAGTCCTAGTCAAAAATTTAGTGATCTTACTAAAGGTATGGCTATAACTAATGCATGGATTGATTACCAAGAGAAAAAGAAAGTTGATTTTGAATTTGGATTTAATCCTATTGTAGAAAGCTCTGGTTTAAGAGAAGGTGTTAATATACAAATGGATCCTGAGTTTATTAAATCTATTACAGCTTCAAATAAAGAAGGAACTAATGGTATAGTAACTCAAGCAGAAGCACAACTATTACTAGCAAACGGTATGAGTATATCTGCACCAAATAACACATTTAATAATGATCTTGCAATAGGAAGTAAAATAGACCCTGTAGATTATGCTATAAGAAAAGCAGGAAGTGATGGGATAACTTTTGCTGCAGATAATGGTGAAGGAACAATCAATTATAAGTATGATGATAAAACAAAAGTTTATAGTTCAAGTGCTGTATATAATGTATTTGATCCTGAAAACTTAGGTTATGAAACATATCGTTATGAACAAACATATAATGAGGGAGACTTTGAATATGATTATAATCAATTTTTACTAACTGCTAATCAGTATGAAGAGAATAATAGAACTATTTTTAATACTGTACTTACATCAGATGACGGTAAACTTTTACATGGAGGAAAGACTCCAAGAGAAGCTATGAATGAAGGAAACTATGATGATATGAGATTTTATTTAAATGAATTTAAATATACAGATGAGGGTAGATTATATTGGAACTATGATCAAAATGTATTAAATCCTACAAAAGTAAAAAGTTATGGGAATGAAGAGTTCCAAGATAGTGGTAGATTTGCACGTCCATCTCAAATTATGATGGCTGATGGAAATGTAAATGATATGTCTAACAGACTAAGACAACTAGAAAGAACCTTGCCTCCAGGTGCAGAAATGTATGATAGAGCAGCTTCTTATCAAGAAGGAGGAGGTGTAGGAGATAGAATCTATGAAACAGATGTTATTGCCAATGTTACTTATGATAACTTATTAAAATAAAAAACATGGCTGAAGAAACACCTATAAGTCCATTAGATCCTCTTGGTCCAGAATTTGGAGGAATAGAGCCACCAAAATTAGATGCTCAAAGCTATGAACCATTTGAAGGAGATAGATTAGTAGATCCTAATCCTATCATACCTGATATGACTTTACCTCAAGTACGTACACAAACTTATGGTCCAGGCTATCCTCCTAATAAACCACCTAAAAGAAGAGGAGGTGTAAAATCTATTTCAGAGATAAGAAAAGAATCCGCAGCTATAGGTGAAGTAGCAGCTGCTAGAATGAGTACAAAAAATAATCCAAATACTTATTCTAATATATATTCTTATAAAGATAGTCCTTCTAATGGAGACGCTTTCTATAAGCGTTATCTTGCATTGGGAGAAGAGGAAGTTCAAGAGTTAGGGTTTACTCCTTTCCGTGATAATGAAGGTCTTTATTCAGAACATGGTAGTAAAGCGGCCCAATGGGGTAGACATCTTAGCATGTTTGGAAATATTTGGGCAGATGCTTTTGTAAGTGGACCTAAAAGTTTATATAGAGGTTTAGTACAAGGTGATTGGGGTTCAGATCCTGATGCTGCAAGAAGACAAGAAGAATACAATGCTATTGGTCAAATAAATACTGGTGGTTGGGATGCAGGTGTATGGAATGGTATTCATGATTTTATAGGAAATACTTCTTTATCTGCAGCTTATACTATTGGTATTGCATCTGAAATATTACTAGAAGAACTAGCTATTATGGCAGCAACTCCTTTTACAGCAGGAGCCTCTCAAGCTGGGCAACTTAATGTAGCAAGAAATGTAGGAAGACTTTTTAAAGGAACAAAAGCTGCATCTTTAAGTAATAGTGTAAGAAAAATAAATAATGCAGTAGGTGCTAATAAATATTGGCAAGCTAGTAAAGGTTTAAGAAACTTTATTAATCCTTTAGAAAATACAGTAAAGGCTGCCCGTTCTATAAAGAAAGCAGATAACTTAAGTGATCTAGCTAAGATAAGTAGAACAGCTGGAGGATTCTATAGAGATGTTAGAAATATTAATGCAAGTTTAGCTGAAGCTAGATTAGAAGGAGGTAGTACAGAGAACGCAACTTATGATAGACTTTATAATGACTATTGGTTTGCTAATGGAGAGGTTCCGCCTGATGATATGCAAGCTGACTTTCTTAAACAAGCAAAGCAAGCAGGTGTAGAAGCTATGCAATGGAACTTTGGACTTATATATGCAAGTAATAAAATGGTGTTTCCTAATTTATTTAGATCTGGTACAGGACTAAAAGGTATAGTAGGAAACAAAATAGATGATATCATTAATCTTAAAGATGGAAAACTACTCTTTAAACAAGCAGGTAAAGCTGGTGCAAAAGCATCCTATCAATATTTACCTAATGGTTTTAGAAGTACTATGAAATCATTTGCTAGAGATCCTCTAAGAAAATCTCTTGTAGGAGCAGCATCATATTTTAGAGCAAATGTAATGGAAGGTTTTCAAGAAGTTGGTCAAGAAACAATATCTAGCGCTCTTCAAAATTATTATGTAGATAGTTTTAAATCTCAACGTAAATCACAATTTGATACAGGTAAAGGTATTGCTGATGCTTTAACTAAAACTGAATACTTTAAAGATGCAATGACTGATCAATTTAGTGCACAAGGTTTTGAAACATTTGCATCAGGTTTTTTCATGGGTACTTTTGGAAAAGCTTTCAATGCTGGTACAGGAGCATTAGGAATTGGTTATAAAAAGTATTTATCTGGGAATAGAGCAGAGTATAATGACTATGTTGAAAAGAGAGCTAACTACGGAAATAGAGCAGCTCAACATCTTACTGCACTAGCTGCTAATCCTGATGTCTTTTTTAATGCTAAAGCATTTAATTTTACAACTCAAGCAAAAGCGGCTCAAGCTCTCAAAGGAGAGAAAAATACTATGACTGTACAGGATGTTATGAATGATGCTTTTACTCAGCATATTCAAACAACTTTAAGAGAAGGAACCTTGCCTGTATTTTTAGATCATTTAAAAGGATTTCAAGATACAAGTGTTGAAGAATTTGAAGATGCTTTTGGATTTGAAAGAGGTACTGGTGAGCAATATCAAGCACGTATACCTGAAATAGTTAAGAAAGCTGAAAGAATGAACTCCAGAAATAAATATATGCGGGAGCGCTTTCAAAATAGACCAAGAGCTTTACTAAAAAATTATAAAGAAGGTAGTCCTGAATACAGGGAGTTACAAATTTTAGCAAGATCTTGGGATGATGCTTTAGATATGTCAGTCATATTAAATGAAAATTATGACCAGGCTCTTGAGAGAATGCAGAAGATAGAGAAGTCTTTAGTTTCTGAAGGACCTGTTAAGAATATGACTTCTTCTCAAGCAAATGTTTTACTTCAAGATGGTATTAGATTATCTGAAATAAATTTATTAAAGAATGAAATAGAAGCTTTAAAAGAAACTGAAACAGAAGAGGGTAAGAAACTATTAAAGCAAAAACAAGATTCATTAGAAATACTAGAAGAGTTTCAACAAGCTAAAAAAGAGTATGATGAAACTTTACGTGAGACAGGTGATCCTGAAGAAGTAGGAAGAAAACAAAATGAAGCAAAGGAACGCTTAAGAGGAGTATACAAAAAATACTTAGAAGATGTTGCAGATGGTGATATTGTATTTAATGAGAAAGCTGATGATGCTTTTGATAAAATAGTTGATTATTATACTCTTGATGAAACCGGTAGAAAGATGGCAGAAGCTGTTAATCTATTACATGATCCTGAATTTTTCTTAGAACAAGTTGAAAGAAATAAAGTATGGATGACTGATATGTATAATAATAGAGCTGAGTACTATGAACAAGAAGTACAAAGAGCCCTTAATGCTAATGTTTACAATACTTTACTAAATACTTTATGGGATAATGGATATGGTTTAGAATTAAAGGATGTTAAAAATTTTATGGAAAATGATGTAGATCCTCCATACTTTATTGATGTTCAACGTAAACAAATCATACCTAAAGGAACAGATACATATAATAGATTAATGCAAGTTCTTTATGCAGCTAAAGCTTTAACAAAAGATAATGAAACTCAAAATCAAAAGTATAGTCGTAGATTACAGCAAGAACTTGATGCTTTAAATAAACAAGAGCAAGATGAATTAGCGAGACTTCCTAGAACAGTTAAAGAATCTTTAGCCCTAGAAATTAATCCTGATCCTAATACTTCAAGTTTTAACATTTCAAAAATAAAAAACTTAACTGTTGATGGTGATAGAATAGAAGCTGTTGTTTCTCAAGATAAAAAATCAAGAAAGGTTACATATGTAAATAAAGAAGGTAAACTTTTTGAAGGAGCAGACTTAGTTGACAATGAAGATTTAGGATATACTAAAGCTCTTGTTTATAGATTTAAAGAAGACTATGAGAATCCTAAAGATGCCCAAGACATAATGGCAAAATATGAAACTCTTAGAGAAGAAGCTATTGAAAAGTATGGTGATATTAAACAAGAAGTAGATCCTGAGATAGCTAGTTTTTTTAGTCAACCTACTGCTGCTAAATTAAAAGAAATTGATCCTAACTTATATCAAGGTTTAGTTGAAATTTATCAAAAAAATAATCCAGAAGCTTTTGACTTTATTGAAAGTGAGGACCAATTAGATAATGCGCTTGATTCTTTCTTAGCTCAAGAAATAAATACTAACTCCGATATTAAAAATTTATTAAAAGACTTAGTAGCTGAAATGGACAATGTTTCAGAACAAGTAATAATAGATAGTCCTTTTGATAGAGTAGATTTGTTTGAAGGATATTTTATTGATACAGAAGATTATAAAGATTTTAAAAATCATGAAAAGGATATAAAAAAATTAATTGACCTTGGACAAAAATTAGATAGTGAAAATGCTACTTGGAATGTAGCAAGAAGTATTGCTGTTGTTGACGGTAGAGAAATAGTAGAAATTGAAACATCTACTGGTGATAAATTTTTAATGTATAAATCTAAAGGTGAAGGAACAGGTATTCAATCTAAAGGTGAATGGGTTCCTTTTGCTGGATTTGCAAAAAATGGATGGTTTGTAAAAACATTATATGATACTTCTACAGGAGAGTTTGGACCAACTCTTCCTGTAACAGATGTTAATAATCCTAAGTTTAATAAGTGGGGATCAAAAACATTTGAACAAATTGCAAATGCTTTAACTGAAAAAGGAGCTCAAGCAGAACAACCTACTGTAGAAAAAACTATGGCTTCTGCAGAAAAGATTTCAAACAAGTTTGCAGAGCAATTTAAAGAAGAAAAGAAAGATGATACAGGTTTAACTGCTAATGAAAAAGCTTTTCAAGCTAAAAATTTGGAAACTCTAGGTAAAAGAATAGATCTTTTAAATCAACAACAAGAAATTGCATCTAGAGATATAGTTCAAATAGAAGATACTTTAGCTTACTTAAATGAATTATTAGATACAACTGTTGATTTAACTAAGAATCAAATGCAAGATCTTATTAATAAGATAGAAAATCTTGATAAGGTTACTGCAGATTTAATTAAATCTAATCAAAAGAAAAGAGCAGAAAAAGTAGGGGAAAGAATTCCTGAACTAAGAAGTCAAATAAGAACTGAGTTTACTACAGCAAATGATATTCTTGATAGAATAAATGAACTTAAAGAAGAATCTAAACAACTTGAAATAATAAAAGAAGATTTAAAAAAGCAAGCTGACTACTATACAAACTTGCTTAAAGATCCTTCTATGAAGACTTTTGGTACAGCTGACATTGAATCTAAAATTAAAAAAGTAAAAGGTAAGATATCTACCATAGAAAAACTTATAAGAGCTGTTAAGAATGCTATATCTAAATCCATAGCTTATTTAAAAGAGTATGTAGGTATATGGAATAAAGCTGATAAAGCTTATAGAAGTGTTAAACAAAAAGCTGGAATAAGTGCTCCTACTATAATAGATCCTAAAACAGGTTTAACTAAAATAAATCCAGAGTCTGATATTAGTGTTCCTGAGACAAGAGCAGAATTAAAGAAGTTAGAATCTGATGTACTGGAAAGTATAGAAGATATAGAAATGTTAGAAGGAGTAAAAGAAATTGAAGATAATAGACTTAATCAATTACAAAAAGCTTTAAGAAAGTATGATGATCAATTAAGATATCTTAATGATTTATTAGTTCCTGTAAAAAAAGATAAGGTATCTGATAAAGTAAAAAGTAAAAATTTACAAGAAAAGATAAATAAATCTAAACCAAAAGTTTCAGTTACTAAAAAAGCTAGTGAGAAAATACAAAAGAAAAAAGAACAAATTACAGAAAAAATTAAACAAGTCTTTAAACCTCAACAAAGAAGAACAGATGTAAAAGAACCAAATATTACTAGTGTAAAACTAGCTAATAATAAAACTTTATCTGATTTAACTATTAATCAATTAATACAGGTTGAGGGTCAGTTAGAAAGAAAAGTTGAAGAAGCTAAAAAAGCAGAAGAAAAAAGTGGAGCAGATACAAGTAGAAGTGCTTTTCTTGAGAATGATTTAAATAGACTTAGAGAATATATTAAAGAAGTTAGAACTCCAGTTGAAGTAAAAACAGCCCCTGTTAAAACTAAATCTAAAGGAACTACTCAACAAGTTAAAGATATAGCTCTTACTCCAGAGTTTAAAGAAACTATTAGACAGATTCAAGCTAATAAAAACTTTGTTAAGCTTGATGAAAATGGTGAGTTTTATATTAATGAAAAAACTAATAAGAAACTTAAAAGAGTTAGTAATATAATATCTGTTAAACCTGAAGATAGTAAATTACTTAAATCTGCTCAAACTATTGGAACTAAAGTAGATGAGTTAGTAAGAGACTTTTTTGCAGGAAATCTTAAGCAGAACTTAGCTGATTATAAGTTAACTGATAATGTTCAAGTTGTTGAAGATTTTCTTAAACAATTAGAAAATACCGCTTTATATAAAAAGATTAAAGATGGTTCTGAGATTATGCTAGCAAATGATATAGTTGTTTATAATGATGATCTAGGTGTTGCTGGAACAGTTGATTTACTTACCTATGATAAAAATGGAAATGTCCGTATCTATGATATGAAGACAATGAGAGGAGATAACTTTACTGAAAAGTATAAAGGAGATACTAAGAATAAATATGAAAGTACAAAGTTTGGTAAGTCTAAAAAGCAAAAGCATACTGAGCAGTTATCTATGTATAGAATATTACTAAATAATACACATGGTTTAAGAGCTAATACTTTAGGAGTTATGCCTATATCTATTATGTATAAAGAAGGTGATACTCAAACTTCTCAATTACAGTTAATGAAAGGACAGGGCTTTGCTCCGGTTGCTATAAGACAAGCTAAGTTAACTGATCCAAGAAAAATAGATACTTTAGTTAGAGAAAGAAAAGATCTTACTGGAAAAGATTTAAAAGAAATTAATGATTTTAAAAATGATATTGTAAAAGCTAATGCTGAAAGACTAGATGAATTAGAATTAGAATTAGCTATGGATGCTGATGTTAGTATTGCTGGTTTAGAAGCTTTACAAGAACTTATTAATCAAAGACGTGAGGATTTAAGTAGTGCTCCTATATATGATATAGCAGATGCTCCCCCTGTTATAGGTAAGCCGGGGATGAAGTTTGCTGTTGTAAACCAAACTAGAATAAATCCTGCAGATAATAAGAGTGCTATGTTAGAGAAAAATGATGTGGTTACTTGGGTTAAATCAGATGCTAAATCTATTACATTAAGAAAGGATGAAAATGGGAAAAGTACAGAATATAATGTTAACTTTGATCAGATCAAAAATTATATAAACGTGGAAGAATTAAATAAAGCAAATGCTCAAGAGGTAGAGGTAAAAGTTAAACCTGCAGAAATTAATAACTCTAATAATAATCAAGAAAATATACAGAGTATGATTGCTGATCCTAAACAAATGGCAAAATTAGCTGAAGAAGGTAAAAACAAAACTGCTGCAGAAATAGCAGCTGAATTATTTAATGAGGAAAGCGATTGTAAGTAAAAAAATATAGTTATGAAACTAGCTTGTGCACCAAGTGTAAAGAGAATAAAATCTCTTATACAATATATACAAAAAGGTATAGATGAAAAAGGTAAAGATATCAACCTTAATAGAACTATGCAGTTTATTTTTGATGGTAGAAAGGCAGCTCAAGATAAAGCAAATGAAAATCTTCCTGACAGTCAAAAGCTTGATTCCACTATAGTAGCCGCTGAGTTAGTAAAGCATGTTCCGTTTATTGTGGTCAATGACTTGATGAGAAGAAATATACAAACTAATAAAATACAAGACTTTTATAATGCTCATATTCTTTTTAATAATTCTGAAACAGGTTTAGAGAATATTATAAAACAATTTACTATTGACGTAAATAGAGCACAAGCTGCTGTACAAACTAGTAATAAAGCTGCAAATACAGAATCTCAAAATAGTACAGATCAAGCAAATGAAAAAGTAGATGTAACTCCTCCTGTAAGATTAAAAACATTTTCTCCACTGACCGGAACTATTACACCTTTTGTTAAGATAAATCCTAATAACAATCAAGTTACTATTGAGAAAGAAGATAAGAATAAAACAACTATAATAAATACATTAAATGCTTTAAGTTTAGAAAACCAAAAGGGAAATGGTTTATATGATTTTATATATCAAGGTACTAGACTAAAACTTAAAGCTGTTAACTTAAATAAATTTAATAATCAAAAAGATTTTGTAGCTGATAAAAAATACTTAGATGAATTAGATAGTACTACAAGACAAGAAGTATTACGTTCAAGAAAATTAGTAGGTTCTAAAAAGAATGTTGAAGGAGTTCTTCAAGAAAATGATAGAGCTATATTAGTGGTTACTGATCAATACGGTTATCCTATTAGATTTAGTGAGGAGGGTAATATATCTAGAGATGGTACAGGACAAATTGTATATCAATTCTTAAGAAGTGTAAAGAATGGAAAAGTTACTGATATATATGGTAGAGAAGAACAAATAGCTGATCCTTTAATAGTTTCTGAATCATTAGGTATAACATTTGAGGAAGCTAAAAAAAGAATAGATGAAGAGATTTCTGTACTAGAAAAGTTAAATGAAAGAGTAGTAAAAAATAAAGAAGATGTTATTTTAGATATAACAGGTTTAACTGAAGGAGTTTCTTCTACTCTAAGTGGTAAAAAAATTAAGATAAATAGTTTAGAAGTTTTACCAGGAATGACTGAAGCAAAGGCAAAAGGAATTGTTAAGTCAATAGAAATATCTCCAAATGATGCTATAGGTATTAAATCAGGTTTTCCTTTTGTAATGATTAATGGTAATCCATATGCAGTAGATAGACCAACAATTGAAAAAGAACTTGCAACAGAAATAGCAGAAGTCTTAACTAAAGATATACCTACTTCTGAAAGAGTTGATTTTATAGATCAGTTCTTACCTATTGCAAGTGCTAATGAATATGCAAAAGGAAGAAGGAGTTATAAATTAAATGCATCTGATAATGGTTCACTTTATTTTGAATTAAGAAATGGTCAAGTAATTAATTTATCCCCAAATAAACTATCTGATATAACTCAACAAGATAAAGATACTATTGTAGAAGCTTTAACTACTGGTTGGGAAAATAGAGGTGTAGGTAGCCCAATGAACTATAATAAAAAACTACTTAGTGAAAATAGTTATGACAGGTATGATATTAAAACGGGTAAGTTTAAAAGAGACCAAGACTATATTGAATTTTTAGGATCTCAAAATGCTGATATAACATTGAGTGATTTGGATGCAGGATTTTATAATCAGCTTATTCAATTTGGTAATCCCGATAGTCAGATAAGTAAAGATGTAAACAAAGCTAATCAGAAAAGAGATACCAGAAGTACTAGAAAAAGAACTAAAGATAATTTAGTTGAATTTTTCCAAAACAATGAAGATACTAAAACTATACCTGTTAAGGTATCTTCACTGACTCAAGCAATGGCAAGACAAGATCAAAGAATGGCTTTAGAGAACCCTCTTACTGGTCCAATGTTGTCCACTGTTGTCCGAGATGTTAATACTCTTGTAGGAGTAGAAACAGGAGATACTGTTGAATTAAAAATAGTAACAGAAGAAGATCCTGATTTTTATCCAGATACTATTGGTGTTTATTTTAAAGGAAATAAAATAGCTGTTATAGCTGAAACTGATTTTGATAATGCTGCTGAAAAAGAAGCTTATTTAAAAAATCAAAAAGAAGAAGAAAAAATTATAACTAAAAATTTAAATAATGAGTATATAAGTAATACTTTATTATCTAAAACAAGTAGTTCAAATACTAATGCCGCTAATACATTTAAGTCAGGTAAACATTTTAGAAGAGGTTATTCTTTAAGTAAAGTTACTCAACAGCAAATTAATGATGCTAAAAAGTGGTGGGCTAATTCTCCTTTAAATAAATACATTGAATTAGATCCACTAATTAATGCTGTTAATTCAGATCAATTTGCAAGCTTTGTTATAAATGCAGCTGCTTTGGTTGATCCTAATGCACCATTAGCAAAGGTTGGGATAACTGCTAAAGGTACAGAAGTTGATTTATATCATGAAGCATGGCATGGGTTTACACAATTATATTTAACTCAAAAACAAAAAGATGAGTTATATGCTGAAGTTAAAAAATTACCTAAGTATAAAAATAAATCTTCATTTGAAATAGAAGAAGCTTTAGCTGAAGATTTTAGAAACTATGCTAAGAATCCTAAAATAAAAAAAGGTAGACCTAAGCGTAATACAATATTTAGAAAGATCTTAAACTTTATAAATAAATTACTTAATAAACTTCCTGGTATTAAAATAAATAATACAGATGCTAACATTGATGTATTAAGTATACCTAGTGTAAAAGAGTTATATGATAATCTTTATCTTGCTAGTTCTGATCCTAAGTATGCAGAACAAATAATGAATAACTATACTCCTCTTGTACAGAATACTTATTGGTATGAATTAAATAGAGGTATAAGAAGAACAGATAATGCTAAGTTTGATGCACTAAATGATTTTGATTCTAATAAGATTGTTAATATAATTGATAGTGTTATTTCTGATATATCAAATGAAATAAACTATGATAGACTTACTACTAATTCTGCTAATCCTAAAGCTGGAACTTTAGGTGTTATTTTAAATAAATCTGCCCGTAAAGAAACATATGATATTGTATTAGAAAGATTTGAAAATAAGTTAAAAGATTATTATAAAGAGTTAGATAAGATATCTAAGATGCCTTCATTTAATGATATTAAAACTCTTAGTGATATTAAAAAAAATGCAGCTGGTGTACTTAAAGGAGCTGAAGGAGTTAATGATAAATATATTTTTACTAGAGCTCAGGTTAATTCATTTGAAAATCTAAATGCTGATATAGAAAAAGGGGAAAGAATATTAGGTTCAAATTTTAGAGGGGTAGATATTATTAGTGATTACTATACACATACTGATGCTAAAATAAAAAATAGACCTGTTGAAATAATTGTAGTTAATAAAATAGAAGATGCTGAAAGACAGTTATACAATTATAAAAGAGTAGGAGATGAAAGTTATGTAGGAGTTACGGATATAAAACCTGTACCTACTACACAGCTTACGTCTGAACAATCTAAAATTTTAGATAACATTAGAATGTTTCAAGCAGCTATAGCTAACTGGGGTGATGAAAACTCTGGTGTTATAAAGTATCATAGAAACAAAAGTAGATACTCTATGATTAATAAGGCTTATGATCTTACTAACACTGCTTTAATAGAAGAACAACAAGAGATAGATGAGATACTTAATCCAGAAGAAAAAGATTCTAGTATTGTTCCTGATAAGAGTATAGGTAAAAAATCTTTACTACAGTTAGCTGAGAAAGAAGCTTCATATATTATAGGAAGTTTACATAAAGTAGATATTAATGGTAATGCTGTATTTAATGAGCAAGGTTTTAGAGAACTTGCAGACTTTAATGAAAGCTTTAATGTAATAGCTAACCTTATACAAGGTGTTAAAGATCCGGCAAAAGCTTATAATATATTAAAAGAAGCATCAAAAGATTTTCCTGTATTAAAAGAACTTATACAATTAAAGTTAACTGATCCTTCATTACCAATTAATCATGAGTATGACTTTGATATAGTTAGTGCATTCTTTCATACATTTAAAAAACCAAAGATTGATTATTTACAATTAACTGCGTTTGAAGAGGATGGTAAATATAACCTAGCAGTTACTCAATCTGATTTAGATGTAGACGGTATATTAAGAGAATATAGAGAAGGATTTAATGCTCAACCTGAAGGTAAATATGTTAGTAAAACAATTGATAATCAATCAGTTCTTAAACTACAAGATGTTGTAAAAGATTTTACAGATTCTAAAGGAAGACTTAAGAAAGATAAAAGTGTTGAATTTTTAAATGCTTTAGGTATTGATGTAGATAACATTAAAAGAATAAGAGAAGCATTTGATAAAGATGCTGTTCAATTCTATGGATTAAATTATATTCATGCTATTACAAAAGGATTTGCAGAGATTCAACAAGCAGATCCTAATGATCCATCTGTTTCTGTTTTACAAAAACAATATGCAGAAGAGTTTGTAAAGAGTCCTGCAAAAGTTTTAGCTAAAAAGATTCCTGCTAAAATAATTACTAATCCTCTATTTAAAGGTAAACCTATAAATCAGTATACTCAAGTAAAACGTATTGCAAACTTGCAAGCAAAGTATGGAGCTATTACTAAAAATACTGGTATACTAGATGCAAAAGGAAACTTAATATTTAATGTTATTCAAGATAGTTCTGCTACTTATTTAGTAGATGATGTTAACTCAATGGATAATCTATCTAATGCTTGGTTAAACAGACAAAAAAGTAATACTCCAAATGAATTTGCTTATTTAAGTAAATTTAATCCAGAGAAAAATACTTTTACAAAAGAATCTATTTTATTAAATAGCGTATTCCGTATTAAAGATGGAGGTAATTATAATAAAAGAAAAGATGATATAGTATTAGATCTGTTTGCTACTTCAGGTGTAAATGTATCTGACAGTGCTAAAGCAAGTAATAATACTACTAGTCTATATAGGAATGATAAATTTTCACAAGAGTTTCATACATTTCTTTTAGACGGTGTAAAAGAATTTATAAGACATGGTGAAAAGAAATCTGCATTTGGATTAAGAGTTTTAGATTCAGGTTCAAATACAGGAAGTATAGTAAGACCTCAAAGACCGGATGGTAAAGAGTATGATAAAAGTTTATATGTTGATGTAGACATGTTTACTCCAGAAGGAGGAGGTTCTGATTATGCAATAAACAATATGATACTTCCTTATTTACGTTCTGAGTTTACTAGAATAAAAAGATTTGGTGAGAACAGAGCTGCTTATTCACAGCTTACTAGTTATAATAAAGAATTATTTAATGGAAGAAAAGCAGGAGAATCATTTACTATGTTTGACGGAATGCTTAGAGATACCACTAAGAATGAGTTATATGCATTACCTATATCTTCTTCAGTTGATGTCATTGATTACTTAACTAACAATAAACCTGAACTAAAAGAAAAAGTAGTAAAAGAAATAAAAGAGTACTTTGAAGAAGAAGTAAGTAAGACAAAAGAGTATGCTTTTGATAATAGTAATTATGTAGATGATGCACTAATAAAGAAATTAAATTTACCTGAGTTAGTTACTGAAGGAAAGACAGAGAATGAAATTGAACTTTTAAAAGCAGAGAGAAAAACTTTAGAAGTTAATTCACTTTTAAAGGCATATGAGTATAATTCTTTTATTCACAATTTTGAAACAATAAATCTTATATACGGAGATCCTTTACAGTTTAACTATGTAAAAGAAGATATCACTAAACGTATTGGTGCTTCTGTAGGTGGTGGTAATAATATGATATTAGCACAAAACGCAATTAATTGGATTAATAAACAATGGGTAGGTAATAGAGATACTTATGCTTCTATAAATAAAAAGCCTGAATTAACTTATGGTCAAACATTCAATACAGATGTTATAGAAGATTCTATAAAAGATAGTCTTTATTTACCTATTATAGAAAAAGCAGCTAAAGAAAAGTTTGCAAAAGAGTTTCCAAAAGGAACTAAAAAAGAATTAGATGCTTTTGTTAAATCTATTACAGATGGTTATAAAGATATGGAAGAATCAGATGGTGGAGGTTATATATCATTTGATGCTTATAGAATGTTTAAGAAAGCTTCAAACAAGTGGAGTGAAAATCAAGAAGACTTATATCAAAAACTAATAAAAGGTGAGAAGGTAGATGCAGAAGATGTTGTTGATTTCTTTCCCATATATAAATTAGCTTACTATGGTGATATAGCAAACGCTCCAGTAACTGCTACTGCAATGCATAAGTTTGCACTTACACCTCTTATCCCTGGTATAATATCTCCTGTTCTTACTGATCTGCATAATGCAATGATGGATGAAGGACTGCATTATGTTACTTATGGAACAGGTTCTAAGATAACTGCTTTAACCAGAGAACCTGGGAAACTTACAGATATTTTTACTGATAAAACAAGTAGTCAAATAAAAGAAATAACTGAAGAAGATAGACAAAAAGGTAAAAAATTATTTTATCCTAACGTGTTATATACTAAAGGATTAAAAGAAGTAACAGATGTAAATACCTCTTATAAATCATCAGTTACATTTCCAACACAGCAAAGACCAGTTCTTTTAGATGCTCTTGTTTCTGTTGGAGAATTATTAAATGAAGATAATAAACCGCTTCTTGATGAATACTATAAACAAATAAGAGATTATACAAAAGCTAATCAGTTAGAACTTTTAAATGATATAGGTTTTGAAATAGATAAAAATGGAAGATTTATACCTATTGATGGTAATCTTTCTAAGCTTATGTCAGTTATTAAAAAAGAACTTGAAAAGAATGAGGTACCTAAAACTCTTAGAGATTTAGTTGATGTTACAAGAACTACCAAATCAAGAAAGGTTGATTTGTCTATATATCCTAGACCGGATGATATAGAAAAGTTATTAATGACCTTAGTACAAAAAAGATTAGTTAGATATAAAGTTAATGGTGAAGCTCTAGTACAGGGACCTGTAACAATGTGGAAAGACTTGTGGGCAACACAAGAAGTTATAAAAGATAAAAGTAAGCAAAGAGAATTACTTGGAACAAATGGACTTGTTTTCTATACTCCAGGTAATGCAGCTCATACTGCAATAACTATGCAAGGACCTTTTGTTAATTTATTAAATTTAGAAGATCCTGATTCTCCAGGTTTAACAATAAAAGATACTGGTGATGTAGATAGATTAAATGAATTAATTAAAGATCCTAAATTTAGAGAAGAAAACAGAGAAGCTCTTACAATACTAGGACCTAGAATACCTATTGATTCTGCTAACTCTATAGAAATTTTTGAAGTATGGCATTTCTTAAAGCCTGGTGGAGGTAATCAAATTATTGTCCCTACAGAAATTGTAGCTAAGGCAGGTTCTGACTTTGATGTTGATAAGTTAAATATGATGTTTCCTCATATAGGTAAAGACGGTAAGATTTTAAAAACTAAGTTTTCTGAAAAAGATTTAATATCTGAAATAGAAAGAGGAGATAAACAGAATACTGTATTAGTTGAAGACTATAAGAAGGCCAAGTTTAATGAGTTACTTAAAGTAATGAAAGATATACTTTTATTACCTGAGAATTATATTAATCTTATTAAGCCAAATGAAACAACTCTTGTAGAAAATCAAGTAGATTATTTACAAACAGCAACTGGAGGTTATAGTAGATTTGAAAACTTATATACTAAAGATGAAGGGAGAAGAAGTATTAAAGGTAAAAAAGCAGTAAGCCCAACGACAACTTTAAGTACATCTTATATTTTAGAAAAACATGATGCAAACTTGACAGGGGCTGGTCCTTTAGGAGTTATTGCATTAGTAAATAAAATGCATAGCTTATATAAGTCAGTAAACTTTATGATGCCTCAAACTTATATTGTTAGTAATAAATCTAGAATGATTCATAGGTTATTATTTGACCATAATAAAACTGGTAAAAATATTTCTCTTGCTCATGAATATAATAAAGATAATGCAAGAATATCTGATGTAATATCTCATTTATTAAATGCTTTATTAGATAGAGGAAAACTTCAATATCCTGTTGATTTAAAAGCTACACCTGAAGGAATTAATATGGTTAGTTATTTAGTACAAGCAGGAGTTAAACAAGATGAGGTATTTTTATATATGAATCAACCTTTAATTGTTGAATACTTAAATGAGCAAGCAAGATTAAAAGGTGCTTTTGCAAAAATAACTGGAGAAGATACTAACAAGGTACAACAGAAAGCTGCAGAAAATGTATTGAATTCTCACTTTAATGAAGAACAATTAAGTAATATAATAGCTAATGCAAACAATAGTAGAAATGGTAGTAGACTAGATAAGAAAAGACCGTTGCCAAAAATAAATACTATTCTTGAAAAGAATCTACCTTACTCTTCTCTTTATATGACTAATAAGTATTTAAAAAACGGAATTAATAAGGATGTTTTAAAAAAACAAATTGAAGATACTACTCTAATTACAAGTCCTACAGATTTGGCTTTATTCTTAAGTTATTTAGAGACAGAGAAAGCAATAAAAGGATTACGCACATTACAACCTATTTCTACTCCAGATACAAACTACACAAAAACTCTTCAAGAACTTGATGAGGCTAAACAAGCAAGAAGTAGACTTACTGGTGAAGGATTAGATCTTACATCTGTAAATAGACTATTAGATGGATCTATACTTACTCCTTTTAAAATTGGTAAACTAGCTGACAGTATAATATCTCAAGCAATGCCCTTAAGATCTAGCCAATGGGTAAGAGATTTTATTTCAGATCAACTTAAAGATTTTGATTCACGTAATGAAATAAAAGCAAGGTTTGGTTCTGATGCGGGTTATGTTAGTAGATTCAGTTCTTCTTTTAATAATGCTATAATAAATTCTTTATTTCAAAATAAACTATCAAGATTTGTAGATGGAAATAATAAAGTATTATTGTATCCTGAATCATACAAAGGTAATAAAGTTGAGTTTGTAGATGGCAATCCTAATTTTGTAAACGCAGATCCAGTAACTGTTTACGAAGGTAAAATATACATTAATAAAGGAAAGCTTACAAAACAATTTAGAAATCAAGTATTTTTAAATACAAATAATACAGAAGAAGGACATTTAAAAAGAGGACTAGATACATTTGCACCACAAGAAAATCCTTTTCCTGCATTTGAAGATTATATAAGATACATGATGGATGTAGAGTATATGAAAGAATATCAGTATACACCAAATTCATTAAGTCAAGATAAAGATTTTAGAAACCTTGTATCAAAAACAAAAGATTTAGATAAAGCCTTTACATCATATGTATCTCAAAAAGCTTTATCAAATACATTTAATAGAGCCTATATTTTAGGAATAACTAAGTACTCTTACTTTGATCAAGTAAATAATATTATAAATGAATTTCCAAATCTTAAAGAAGATTATCCAGTACTAGCTCAATTAGCTAAAGCTAAATTAAAAGCTGATAGAAAAGAAAAAATATTTAGTTTAAATAATAAGATGCTTGTTAAAGGTTCATTAGCAGAAGACTATGATGTTCAGTTGAGAAAGCTTGCTAATATAGGAGTAATGAAATCTTTAAATGCACAAGACAATCAAAGGATTACTGATGTATTTAAAAAGTTTTCATTAATGAGTGAATATCAAACAGGTACAGGTTTCCATCCTAATAGTCTTATGGATATACTTAACCCTTCTCAAAAAGTAGCATTACTAAGAGGTCCTGTTAATAAAGCTGTTAATACAAATTTGAATAATATAGATTTACTTAAAATATATAGCAGCTTAATAAATGCATATCAGTTTCAAAACTATTTGATGTCTTCATCAAAAACACAAGATGAATCAGGTATAGTTGATTTAGACGCAGAAGATATGTTACAGTATTTCCCTGATGGAAAAGAAGTTGATATAGAAGAAGTCTTTCCTGAAACTGTAGAAGAAGAAACTGCTGGGGTTAAACCTGAAAATATATCAAGTAAAGGTTCAAGCTTTGCTAAAAAATTAACTAATCCTGGAAATAACTTAGAAGTTACGTATAAAGGAAGAAAGTTTAGAAATGCGGAACATGCTTATCAAACATATAAATCAGGTGAGTTTGATCAAAAGGCTTACAATAGTACTGCATTTAAACCTATAGGTTCTAAACCTGCCAATAAAAATACAAACTATCAAACAATGGTTGATATTCTAAAAGCTAAATTAGAACAGCACCCTGAATTAATAGAGGGTATTAATCAAAGAGGTGGATTAGCTTATATAGAACAATCTACTCATAATGTAACAGGAGATAAATTTTGGGAATCTAAAGGTCAAAATAAATTTATTGAAGCTTTAGCTGATGCTTATAATTCTACTCAACCAGCTGCTGGGGTTGCTATATATGAACCTGTTAATATAACATTTCCTAAAAATGCATTTACCATTAAGCCTATTAAAGGTAGACCTGATAAAAAAGCAACAGCAAAATCTAAAATAGCTACTCAATTTATAGGATTTGCTGAAGGAATAGCCGGAAGTAGTACAGCTAACTATGCTCAACAAGCAGGGTTATTTGCTAATACGGGTAACTATGGATCTGATGATGTAATATTTGTTTCTATTGGTGGTAAAAGAGGAAGTGCTCAACTACAAAAATCTCAACAAGACAGAACTATAAGAGAAGCTATTAAAGCTGTAGAAGCTGGAGCAACTATACTTACTGATAATAAAGCTTATACAGATACTAGTACATACAACACTGGTGAGAAAAGACTTTATGAAAATATGGAGGCTAAGGGTTATAACTATTCTGAAGTAACTGTAGATGGTGAAACTATAGGTACTTGGAGTAAAACTGTTCAACCAACTGGTGAGGTTACTGAAATAGAAGGTCTTGGTAAAGTATATTCTGATAATGAAGTATTATCTAAAATAGGTACAGAAGATCAATATCAAAGATATATTAACTCAAAGTTTCCAACAAGCAGGATGAAAAATGTTGTTTATAGAGGAACTCCTAGTCAGATAATAAAGAGTGAATATGACCGTACCCCTGCTGCTAATTTAGGTAGAGGTATTTACTATGCAGGTGATATAAGAAAAGCACGTAAGTATGGTGATAATATATCTACTGCTATTGTAAATATTGAAGATCCTCTCATAGTAAGCATAAATATGAATGATAATAGAGGTTATTCATCTAACTTAAGTAAAATAAATGCTAAACAAATTACTGTTAATAAAGATAATCTTAATGGTAAAACTTCAATACTTAGTTATGAAGGTTTTCAAAAAGAGGATTACGTAAGATATAATGATTATACAGGTCATTATATAGGACCTTTAACTGAAGAGGGTCTTCCTGCAGTTAAATTTAGAGGTCAGCGTCTTACTCTTGATGAAGTTGTTTTAACTTCTCCAGAACAAGTTTATGAATTAGGAACTAAAGAAGATATACAAGGCTTTAAAGAATTTGTAAGAGATGATTGGAATGGACCTTATCCTAAAGGACCAGTAAAATGTGTATAATAATGAGTATATTTATATAAATAAAAGAATAAGTAATGCCTTGCAGAATATATATAAAAGAACAACTAGAAGATAAAGTAAAAAGAGAAACTATAGACATGAGAAATATGTCTTATAGAAATGCTCTTAATGCGGCTAGAGCTTACAATGCTAAGACGGGTTATAAAGTAATTGAAGTTTACTCTGATCAAGATGTAGGTACAGTTAGATCAATTAATATACCTACAGAATTTGTTGATTTTTGGTATCAAAAAGAAGAGATATTTGAAAATGAGCAACAAGCTAGAGAAATTCAAATGGAAGATGCTCTAAGAGCAGGTATTAAAGAAGAGCAGTTTACAGATAGATATTTATTTGATGAGTCAGTTCAAGAAGAATTAGATAGTAGTTATATAGATACTGTTGAACAAATAGCACAACAATTTAGTTTAACTAGAGAAGAACAAAAAGCAGATAGAGATTTAGAAATAGCAACTAAACTTGCTGAAAAATTTAAAAAATCTTTTGACATTGATTATCAGATAGTTAATGAAAGTGAAGCTAAAGCACTATTAGAAAAATCACCCGTTCCTTATGATGGAGAAGGAGCTTTCTATTATCAGAATAAAGTATTTTTTGTTGAAGGAAATTTTAATTCAGACACTGTTCTTCATGAATATGCTCATCCTTTTATAAAAGCAATACAAAAAGATAACCGTGCTTTATTTGATAAGCTATACTATTCTCTTGGTGGTACTACAGAAGGTAGTAGTATTATAGAACAACTTACAAAAAAAGCTGAAGAAAAAGGGAATCTAGATTATATTGGATCAGATAGATTTAAAGAAGAAGCTATTGTAAGATCTATTGAATTAGATGGTAATAGAAAACTTAATAAAATTAAATCTGATGATGTAGGTTTTAAAAAGTTTATAAAGGATTTAATGTATGCTATAAGACAAGTACTTAGAAAGTTTGCTAAGAAGTTAAATCTAAAAGCATTAAATACTAATACTAAAGTAGATCAGCTTACAGACATGTTATTAGGTGACGACTTTGTTATTGATACTAGTATACTAGAAGCTTCAGACTTTCCAGAGTTTAGAGATCAGCAATTAGACATGATAGAAGAGTTCAAAAAAGTAGAGGCCTCTAAGTTTATTAAAGCTATAAATGATTTTGATTCTTTAGCTGAACAACAACTTAGTGATTTTAGAAGAACTCCTGGTAAACTAAAAGAATCATTAAAAGGAAAAGAAGGAGAGATATTACTTAAAAATTTAAAAGATTTTCTAGGTGATATCAATACAAAAGATATGAGTAAAATCCAAGAAGATAAATTATTGGATGCAATTGCTAACCGTCAAAAAGAATTTACTGCAAGAGCAGGTGCTATAATATCTAGTGTTGAACATATCTCTATATTTGTTGCACAAATAGATAACATATTAAAAAGTATGGAATCTAATCAGGAGTATTTAGAAGCAGAAGGAAATGCTAAACTACATTATTACACTACAATACTTGAGCAACAAAAAGCATTCTTAGGTAAAAGTTTACTTCCTACTTTAAATTTATATCCTACAACAGAAGTATCTAAAAAGATTCAAGCTGTAAAAGGATCAATTGATACAGCCCTTGACACAATACAGAAATATCAGTTTGATTATATTAAAGAATACTTAGCTGAAGGATCTGAATATATGAACTCTAACATTGTAGCTGACTTTACTAACAATGATGTTAAACTTATTTTTGAAGCATCCGGTTTATCTCAAGATGATGTAAATAATTTTGTAAATAAAATAGTAAATAGAGCAAACAAAGGCCCTATTACTAAGTATAACATGAATGATTTAAAGAATGATTTAGGTGGAAAAGAAATTAACCCTGGTCAAGTTAAATATTTATTTAAAGCTATACAAAACTTTAGTAGTAATTATGTATCTAAAGAAAAGTTAGATACTGTATTAAAAGGAGAAGGAGGAGATATTGGGAAAGTAGCTGCTAACTTAAATGCGTATACACAAATAAATGACCCAGTAATTGGATCATTTGTTATGCAAACAAAAAAGTTTTTATCAGATGCTGCTATGGAAAGTCAAGAGCAGTATAATACTGTAATGAATAGATTAGTTCCATTATTAAATCAAGTAGGATATAACCCTAATGATACAACTCAGTTGCAAGATTTATTATACTTTGTAGATAAAGTAGCTGTAGTAAACAAAGAAGGTATACTTGAAGAAAAGGAAGTATATACCTTATTAAATAAATTTAAAGATTGGAGAAAAGATTATAAGCAACTTACTCATGCTAGAGAGCAGGCTGTTGAACAAGGAGATCAGCAAGCTATAAGACAAGCAAAAGCAGAGTTAGAAGAGTTTGAAGAAAAGTATATGCATAGACAATATACGCAAGAGTTTTATGACGTTCAAAAAATATGGAGATCTAATGTTGAAGTAACTAATCCTGTAACAAAGGAAGGTATGCTAGTAGATAGAGAACTTTCTGAAGAAGCTTATGAAGAAAGAAATACAGCTTTATCAAACTTAAATGCTGCAAGAAAGAATAAGTATATGACAGAAGATGAGACTAATCCTGTATCAGAATTAGACGAAGCTGAGAGAGAATATAAAGAACTTTATAACTTAGTAGATGATCAAGGAAACTATAAGAAAGGAGATGATCTTAAAAAGACTTTAGTAAGACTTAAACATAGAGAAGAATCTAATAAGTTTTATACAGGAGATACTGACTTAGATGCAATACAAAGAGATCTAAATACGTTTGTAAATGTTCAATTAAAAGGTAAAGGTATTACTGATTCTAAGGAGATTGAAAGATTAATTGCAGAAGAATTTGGAAATGAGAATATGGTTGAAGCTAAGTCTCAATTATATTTTGATGAACAGAAAAGATTAAATGACCAAATAAAACAATTAACAGAAAAAGGAGGAGTAAGTGATGTTGCTAGAAGATTAGCTGAATTATATAGACTAAGAGGTTTACAATTATCTGTTGTTTCAACTTTAGGTGTTCCTGATGGAACTGCTTTAACTCAAGGTCAAATACAAAAGTTAAAAAAGACTGAAGAAGAAATAGCTAAAGTCCAAAAAGAATATGATTCTCAAACAGGTTTGACTAAAGATGAAATTGCCATACTAGAAAATTATGAAGATATAATTGCAAGAGAAGGTAAACTAGCTTCTGCAGAACAACAAAAAGAGTATGTTAGATTATCTACTGTTAAAAATAATTTAGGTCTTACAACAACTGAGCAGATTAGATTAAGAAAATTGTTTAAAGAAAAAGCACAACTTACTAATAAGAAAGCTACTTCTGAATATATGGATATAATGAATAGTTTAGTAGGTTCTGGAATTGCTAATTTAGATTATGAAGGAAAACTAGATGATAAAGATCTTAAAAAAATTACTTTTGAGAATGCTGATGACTTTATTAATAATCCTGTTATAGAAAAGCTTAGAGATAATCCTGCATTCTCAAACTGGTTTGATCAAAATCATTATAAAAAAACAATAAGAGGTAAAGAACAATATGTAAGATTATCTTCTTGGACATCTTCAACTCCTTCACAATTAAAATATTACGAGACTACTACTTTAATTAATCCTGATACTAATCAAGAAATTGTACTTCCAGGTAAACCTAATTCTAAATACTTTAGAAGAAGAGTAAAAGATCAGTATAGAACTATACCTTTTGGACTTACTGATAAAGAGAAACAAAAATATGTTGGTACTATAATAGATAATAAAGGAAACTATTTACCTAGAGAATATAAAGGAACAGATCCTACAGGAGCATACGATGCTAAATATAAAAATCAAGAATATTATGATTTAGAACAGCAAGATAATACTAGATTTAAATTACTTAAAGCAGTTACTGAAGAGTTTTTAAAACTACAAGAAAATAAAGCTTACAGCTCTAAATTATATTTAGATCAACCAAGATTTAGAAAGAGAGGAACTTTAGAATATGCTCAATCAGGAAAAGTAGGTAAGAAGTCTGCTGCTATATGGTCATGGGCTAAATCTCAATTTAAAAAATCTGTGGATGATGCTGACTCAGATCCTGAGTACGGTTTTGATTTTGATCCTACTATACACGTTGTACAAACAGATGTATCAGGCCAACCTATAAGCAGAGTTCCTATACAAGGTTTATATGGATTAGATGCTAGTGATGTTTCTGGGGATGTTTTAGGAGGAATTAGTACTTATTTATATTCTTTAAATGAGCAACAAGCTTTGATAGAGAATGAACCTATGATGAAAACTGTAGAGGGAATATTAAAGAATGAAGATAATGCTATAAAGGACATGGCAAAATCAAGTGCATTCATGAATAGAATTACAGGTTCAATGAGTTTTATTGATAAAGGTAGAAGAGGAACTAAAGAAAATAATAGAGCAGAAGCTTTACGTTATTGGATGGAAAAAGTTTGGTATAATCAAATTAATAGTGAGTGGATAGAAAAAAATCCAGGTAAAACTAAACTTGCTAGATTTCTTATGGGTGCTGCAAGTAGATCTTTTATTGCTGGAGATTTACAATCTGCTACTAAGAATAGATTTGGTATGACTCTTCAAAAGTTTTTAGAAGCATCTGGAGGAAATTTAATAACATATTCTTCTATGGCTAGAGGAAAACTATTAGCAGGAAAAGCTACTATGGAAATGTCAGGCAGTGAGATATATAAAGTAGGTTCTAAAGGATATTTGGCCCAACTTATGGAAGGCTTTGATGCTGTACCAGGTAAATTTAAAAAAGATTTTGGTAGATCTTCCTCTAGAACTTTTATAAAAGATGCATTAGATGGATCATTTTTATATGATGCTAGAAGATTAATGGAAGTTAATGCTGCACAAGAATTATTTTTTGCATTAACAGAAAATCATTTAGTTAAACAAAAGCAACCAGACGGAGAAGTAAAAGAGATATATTTAACAAAAGCTTATGAGTTAGACAGTAAAGGACAAATAAAACTTAAAGATGGAGTTGATATTGAATATAGTATGAAACCTATAAAGCATACTATAGTAGCAGAAGATACTTTAAGTACTATAGCTGATACCTATGGTATAACTGTTGAAGAGTTAAAGGAAAAAAATAAGACAATAAAAAGTGATGAGGATCTTAAGAATGGGAAAGAGATAACAATATCTAAAGCAAGTAAGTTTAAAGACTTTAAGTTTAGAGTTGCTTCTGTAAATATGAGACTTAATGGTAACATGGCAAGTATAGATAATGCTCAAGCAAACAAGTATTTAGGATATAACTTATTTTCATTTTATAGAAAATTTGCTTTACCTATGTTTATGGAAAGATTTCAAGCTAGTGAAAAAGAAGATAATAAATACGGAGAAGTCTATGATTGGAATGCAGGAAATACTAAAAAAGGTATTTATATAAGTGCTTTTCAATCAATGCGTAATCTACTTACGGATTATAAAAATTATAAAGAACTAATGACTCCTAAAGAAATAGGTGCAATGAAAAAAACTCTTGCTGAAATTGGGTCTATTTTAGCCTTAGCTATGGCTGCTATATTTATATTTGGTTACGAAGATGATGATCCTGACAGATTTAAAAAATTAGAAGAAAGACAAAAGACTTGGGGTGGATGGTTAGCTAATCAAGCTTTATACATGACTATAATGACAAGAAGAGAAAATGAGATGTTTAATCCTCTTTTAGGTTATCAAGAAATGTTTGACTTAGTTAGTAATACTACTATTGCTACTGGACCAACTATAGACTTATATCTTAAAATACTTAATGATATGATATACATGATTAGTGGTAATGATAAAGCTGTTTATAAAAGTGATGTAGGTCCTTATCCTTGGCAAGAAGAAGGTAGTTATAAACTATGGCATCATTTCTTTAGCATCTTTGGACTTAAAGGTAAAAATGTAAATCCTATAAAAGCTATTAAAGATCAAGAGTCATTTAGAAACTTAAGATAATTTTAGTATCTTTACTAAAAACCAACAATGAAATTACTTTCAAAGACAGAACAAAAAAAGAGTGTCTCAAGACCTGGTGTACATGCCAAGTCTAAGACATCCAATGTTAAATCTTCTAGAAATTATAAAAAGAAGTATAAGGGACAAGGACGTTAACAGTCCTTCCACTCATAAAGTTTATCAAGTTTATTTAAATCTCTTTTGTTTAAACCTGATATTTGTGTAAAGTCAAGTTTAAACACTTTACGTTTACCGGCTTTTTCTTTAGATACTAATGCGTATTTTTTATCTGATGATACATACTTAATGTATATATCTTCTTTTCCGTATTTTGCTTTCATGTTCATAATCAAATTTAAAAAAAAAAGGGGAACAACCGAAGTCATTCCCCTATATTTGTAACTATTAAAAATCAAAGTCAGCTTCTGCAGACTCCTCTTCTTCCTCTTCATCTTCAAAATCAAAGTCATCATCTATTGTCACATTAGCTCTAAAAGCTGTAGGATCTAGTCTTAACTTTGTGACATCTATGTCATTCATTTCAGATGGAGTTTCTTCTTCATGTTCATCACATACCTCAGCTACTGGAGCTTCATCTTCAGCTATTTGTTCTTCAATTGTAAGTTCAGGAGTAGTTTCAACTATCTCTTCACCTGTATCATCATTAG
>TARA_R100001443_G_scaffold10317_2_pt1 | contig 28925 bp, 33 predicted proteins | sample TARA_R100001443 | Tara Oceans TARA_R100001443 (sample SAMEA2622142) | marine metagenome | biome: marine biome (ENVO:00000447); feature: deep chlorophyll maximum layer (ENVO:xxxxxxxx); material: "saline water (ENVO:00002010), including plankton (ENVO:xxxxxxxx)" | depth 50 m
ATATAGTTTGGAGGTTATTTAACAGATTTTTCTAATTTTAAGATAACATCGACTAAGGCTTGTTCAACCTTGGCTCTTTCTCCGTCACCTTCGACAATGCCAGCGCCTTCGTCTTGGCATACCAGCATCATTGCTTCAATTAAAGCTTCGGCTTGTGGTGACAATTTTGGTTCTTCAGGCTTGCCATACGCAACAATTTTGCGCCAGCTTGTAAGGCCTTCGTTGGCCATAAATGCTGATAGTACATCTTCACCAGCACCAACAAGGTCAGGTCTGTTTTTCGCAACCCTACGCCAGAAAGTAAAAGTCTTTTCCTGCGTAGTCGGATTGGTTGCTTCAGCCAATGCTTTTTTCTCGGCCTGACTACCCTTAGCCGTAGAGTTAATAAAAACTACTCCGCAAACTACAGTTCGCTTAGTCATAAGCTTGTTGCGTTCTTCAGATATATCCTTCGCACTCTCGTTTAAAGTGTCAATCTGAGTTTGAATAGTTTTAATTTCAGTAGTAAATGTTGTCATAATATAAATACTCCAATGTGATTAGATTGTCGCATTATTGCAAACAATCTTGCTTTACGGTGGTTTTGCCAGATTGGCTAGTCCAGAGCGCCTATGATTTGAAGTATGACAGATCATACGATTGAGTCAACCCCTGCACACAAATAAATATTAATCGTCAAAATGGTAGCGCTACCATAATGAAAATCGTCAAAAATACGATATCGCTCCAGATTGCCAACTATATATAAAAGAGTGTAAAACTACCAGCCAGCAATAGATACGCATACAACACGCTTAAAACGCCATATAAAGCATATTTAAAGAATACCCTTAAATGTGACGATTTACCAAGGGGGAATATACTGTAACAATTATCACAATTTTGTTACAAACTGACGAGCTGGAAAAGCTGGCATGATTTTTGCATAAGCACCACTACCCCCCCTATTCTACACAAGGTATCTGTTAAATAGGATTGTCTAAACTACACTAAAATTTTGTAGAACCCGCCTAAAAAAAATTTTCCGGCCCCTTGTCACGCTATATATTAGTAAGGGGGCATAAAATTAGCAAAATATAAGGGTCTAAATTCTACAAATGTCGGGATACTTAAGTACTAATTACATTATACTTTAGTAATTATAAATTTAATTATATATATTTTTATTTTAGTACTTGTATAATTAGATATTATAGTGTATAATAGTATTATGAATAATTTAGAAGAGAATTTATTAGAGTCTTTTATAAATCTTAAAGGACTTCTTTCACAAAAAGTAGAACAACAATCAAAATCAGACTTTCTAACCTTTGTAAGGATGATGGCTCCTTCTCTTGTGTCTGACTTTAGAATGGGTAAGCATATACAAGTTATATCCAATAAGCTAAAGCAGTTAGAAGAAGGAGAAATAAAGAGACTTATGGTCTTTCTTCCTCCACGTTCTAGCAAATCAGTTATATGTTCTAAGCTTTTCCCTGCATGGTATATAGGTCGTAACCCTGAACATGAGATATTGACTGTCTCTCACAGTGATCAGCTATCATCTGACTTTGGTAGATCCGTAAGAGACATTGTAAATACAGAAGAGTTTCAAAAAATCTTTAGAGGTGTCCAATTAAGAAGCGATGTAAGGGCTGCTGGTAAGTGGAAGACAAATCATGGTGGTATGTACTATGCTGCTGGTGTTAGATCACAGATAGCAGGTCGAGGAGCGCATATAGCAATACTGGATGATGTCATGTCTGAAGAAGATTCCTACTCTGAAGCAGGTAGACGATATGTAAAGGAGTGGTATCCAGCAGGTTTAAGAACCCGAATAATGCCAAATGGTGCTATCGTCATTATCAATACAAGGTATCACTACGATGATCTGTGTGGATGGCTGCTAAAGCAACAAGAAGATATGTCCGAATACGAAACAACTCCTTGGGAGGTAATTAAAATACCTGCATGGCTGGATGAAGACGCAGCCAAACTTCTGGACTTACCTGTAGGTAGAAGTTACTTTCCTGAATGGAAACCAGATGAAATACTACAGGTAGATGAGAATGAAATCAAAGCTAGTAATGGGGCTAGGTATTGGAACTCTCTCTATATGCAAGATCCTACACCAGAAGAAGGTGGTCTAATAAAAAAGAAATGGATACAGTATTGGGAAGAACCAGAACCTCCTGCATGTGACTTTGTAATACAAACCTATGATACAGCTTTCTCTACCAGAACTACAGCAGACTACAGTGTTATTCAGACATGGGGCATATTCCATGTATATGATCATGATGAGCATGGTATAGAGACATTTGCTCCACAGCTAATACTTCTGGGAAATATCAAGGGAAGGTTTGAATACCCCGAACTAAGGAAACTTGCACAGAAACTATATAATCAACATAGACCAGATGTATGTATGATTGAAAAGAAAGCAAGTGGTCAATCCCTAATACAGGATATGAGAAGAGGTGGCCTACCTGTAATGGAATACACACCAGATAGAGATAAGGTATCCAGAGTTTACGCAGCTTCACCTATTATGGAAGCAGGTCGTCTATGGATACCCAAAGGTAAGAAGTGGTCAGATGACCTAGTAGAGGAGCTTATACGGTTTCCCAATGCTGCTCATGATGACCAAGTGGACGCTTTAACAATGGCAGTCCACTATATGAAAGAGTCTTGGCATTTAACACACCCCGATGATCCAGACTTTGAAGATGAACCTAGAAGTGAAAAAAGTACCTATTGGACATTTTAATTTGTGAAATAGTTAATTTTGTGGTATAATAGATTACGGATCGGGGAAAAACTAAGGGGAATAATTCTATGTCTGATACATTTAAACTTGCAAAAAATCTAGCTAAAGATGCTATAGGTATGTCACCTGAAATAGAAATAACAAAAATAAAGTTACCTAGACGAGGAGGTGGACTTGCATCTCTACGTGAAATGCCTGTCGTATATAGGCAGTCTGGTGGACCTGCTAAATTAGTAGAAACAGATATTGGTCTACAAGAAATGTTTTTAGGTGATGATGGTAACTATTATAATAGAGAAGGTTTTGATGAACGTGGTTTATATAATCCTAGATTTGATGAAACATTACAACAACCTTTTACAAAAGAAGATAAAGAAAAACAAGAACAAGCTTATCGAAATGAAATAATAAGACAAACTCCCCCTAATGTATTTGTATCAGAGTTTAGAGATCCTAATCTTTTAATTGGTGGTAATATGCTACAATCTCCTCCTAGTAGGGCTTATACACCCGGTGTTCTTACAGGAGGACGTTCAAGAGGTAGGGGTGGTAGAGATGTTTCACTTTTAAGTCAAACACTTCCCGGTAGAAAACCTGCTAGAGAAATACCAACAGGATCTGCTTCTTTAGCTGAACAAATTACAAGAGATCAAGCAGAGAAAGAAGCTGAAGCAAGAGATGCAGGTAGGTATGGTAGAGGAGTTAGACCTTCTCCAGCAGGTGCTAACATGCTACAAACTCCTATTGGTTTTGCTTATCCTAATAGAAGTACAGAGATAGGAACAATATCTACAGTACCAACGTCAGATCCTGCATATCAAGTAGAGAAATCAAGAACTGAATATGATCCTAATCTTTTAATTGGTGGTAATATGCTACAATCTCCTCCTAGCAGAGCTTATACACCCGGTATGTTTGGTAAACCTAGGACAACACGTACTTTATTAGAAAGCATGGCTGATTTTACTAGACGAAAAGAAGACAGAGAAGCTGAACGAGAAGAGTCTGAAATAGAAAAATCAAATAAAGCGTATCAAGCAATGATAGCTGCACAAGCAAAACCAAATTTAGCACAAAGAGCATATGCAAATATGATGTCAAACTATGGCAGATTTGCTAAACCTACTACTCAACAACCTGATATGTTACAAAATATGCCATCTGGTACAATCAGTCCCGAAGCAATGCAAGCAGCACAGCAAGCAGCTATAGCAACTCAACTTGAATTAGAGGATGCAGAAATGGGTTATATGGAATATCCAACTGAAGATGCAAGGACATTTGGAGGTACATTTACTTCTCCTACGGGTGGTAGAGATTATACTCCAGATAGAAGTATTGACTTATCTTATATGGATACACCAGAATATCAAGCAGAAGAACAATATACAGGTGGTTACTATGCATTGAAACATGGAGGTGGCTTATCTGGCATCGTAAAAAAGTTTGATGGTGGAGGTTTTGATATAGGTGGAGGAATAGCAGGAGGATTTGGAGCAGAAGATGATCCCGGTACTTATGATTTTGATGATTATTCCTATGGACCTTATGATTCAGAAAGTATATCAGTAGATGCACCAGATGTACCCTCAGATGCACCAAGTGTATCCTCAGATTTACCAGATGTAGCTTATATGGGTGACTTTGCTTTTGCACCAGATCCACAAGGAAGAGTAGGATTAATGGGACCATCTGAAGTAGCAGGTGTAGATATTGCCCAAACTTATTTAAGTCCAGATCCTGAGTCAAGTGAACTAGGACAATATGAAGATGTAAGTGGTCTTGAAAGATTTATTGCTAATCTTCTTCCTGACTCATTCAGTAAAACTTTAGGTCTTTCTTCAGCAGCTCAAAGATTTAGATCTGATGAAGATTTAGCTAGAAGACCGGGTTACACTAAAGAAGATGTAGCTTTTGAACAAAATCTAAATAACTTACAAAATAAATTTAGAAATGCTATGGTAACGGCTAAAGCCGATAGAGTAAACGAAACCTCCCCTAAAAAAGATCAAGAAGAAGCTGAAGAAAAAGCAACTCTAGAAGCTGCTAAAGATATTTTTGGTAATAGTTTTGTAGAAAATAAAGGTAAAGGCGCACCCGGTTTTCTTGCAAGCTACGGATTAGGTAGTCTATTTAAAGGTATGGGTCTTATAGGTACAGCAGAGATTAATGGAGTACCAGTACATGTACATGATGATGGATCTATTACTGTTATATCTCCTGAAAATGAACCCGGATATGATGACAGTTTATCTGTTGGATCATTAGCTCCAGAAGTACCGGGTGTTAAAAAGTTTAAAAAAGAATTAAAAAAAGTAGAAGAAGAAACTAAAGAAGCAGCAAAAGAAAGTACAGTTTCTTTACCTTCTTTAACTGAAGGAGATAAAACTAGAATAAGAATACTAATGAATAATCAAGGTATCACAGAAGAAGAAGCTAAAATAAGATTAAATTTACAAGGACGTTCCTAATATGGCAACAGAAAGAAATCCGTTTGAGCAAATACCACAGGAAGTATCTAATGTAGTTCCTATGCCTCCAGCCGAAGAAACAGATATAAATGCTACCTTTCAGGTAGAAGATGATGGTGGAGTTATTGTAGATTTTGCTAATGAAGATATTACAATGGAACCTTCTCAAGCGATAGAAGAATGGTATGGTGATTTATCAGAAACTTTAGATGAAGAAAAATTATTTGATATAGCTATTGATACTATAGAAAACTATCAGGCAGACAAAGACTCAAGAGGTGAATGGGAGTCTATGTTTGAAAGAGGCTTTGAATTACTAGGACTTAAACTTGAGCCGGGGTCAGAACCTTTTGAAGGAGCATGTACAGCCGTACACCCACTTCTTATTGAGTCTGCTGTAAAGTTTCAGTCTAAAGCTTCAGGAGAACTCTTTCCTAGTTCTGGTCCTGTAAAAACAAACATACTTGGTAAGTCTACTCCAGAGAAAGAGATGCAAGCCAATAGAGTACAGAACTTTATGAACTATCAGGTAACTGAGCAGATGCCGGAATACTTTGATGAGTTTGAAAGAATGCTGTTCCATCTTCCCTTGATAGGATCAGCATTTAAAAAGACATACTATGACTCTACTCTTAAACGTCCAGTATCAGAATTTATACCTATAGATCAATTCTATGTGTCTTACTTTGCTACAGATCTTAGAAATGCAGATCGTTATACACATGTTATCTATCGTAGTCCTGTAGAATTAGAAAGAGATGTACGTGCTGGTGTATATAAAGATATTGAATTACCAGATCCTAGCCAAATAAATCAAACATCTTTTGCTGAAAAGATGGATACAATTATAGGTATATCCCCTAGTTCTGATAAAGATCCACAGTATATTTTACTGGAACAACATTGTTATCTTGATATAGAAGGTAAAGATCAGTCTCTACCTTATATCGTAACTGTAGAAGAACAAAGTAGAACAGTACTAAGTATTCGTAGAAACTATGAACAGAATGATCCTAATATGGAAAAACGTAGTCACTTTGTTCACTATAGATTTGTACCCGGATTTGGTTTCTACGGACTAGGACTTATACACTTCCTTGGTAATCTTACTATGAGTGCAACTGCTGCAATGAGATCCCTTATAGATGCAGGACAGTTTGCTAATTTACCGGGAGGTTTTAAAGCCAAGGGACTTAGGATGGTTGGTGATAACGAACCTATATCCCCCGGTGAGTTCAAGGAGGTTGAAGCAACTGGAATAGATTTATCTAAGGCTATTATTCCTCTCCCCTATAAAGAGCCTTCCTCGACTCTATTTCAAATGCTTTCATTTGTAGCTTCTGCTGGTCAGAAGTTTGCAGACAGCACAGAGCAGATTGTCTCTGATGCTGCCTCCTATGGACCTGTAGGAACAACTATGGCTTTACTTGAAGCTAGTAGTAAGTTTTTTACAGCTATACATAAGCGACTACATAAGTCTCAAAGAGATGAATTTAGAATATTAGCTAAGATAGATTATGATTATCTACCAAATGAATATCCTTATGATGTTCCATTTGAAGATCGTAGTATATTTAAAAGTGACTTTGATGGCCGTATAGATATTGTTCCAGTATCAGATCCTAATATACCTTCTAATGCCCATCGTATGATGTTAGCTAATATGGCTTTACAAATGGCACAACAGTCACCACCCGGTATGTTTAATCTTGAAGCATTAAATAGAACAATACTTAATGCAGCCAACATGCCTAATCTAGAACAGATACTTCCTCCAAAGATAGAACCAAAACCTATGGACCCTGTATCTGATATTATGGCTGCTACCAAGGGAATACCTATAGGGGCATTTCCGGGTCAAAATCATGATGCCCATATACAAACTAAGATGGCATATCTACAAGATCCTGCTAATGGTGCTAATCCTATTATGCAAAGAATACAACCAATACTTCAAGCTAATATACAAGAGCATTCAGTTCTTAAGTATCAAGAACAAATGAGTGGTATTGCACAGCAAATGACAGAAGGACAACAAAATCCAGCAGCAGCAGAGATGGCTATGGCACAAGCAGCACAGCAAGTAATGAATGCTAATCAAGCTATGGGTATGGCACAGTCTCCAGAACAACAGCTTGTATCTCTTGAACAAGCCAAGGTAGAACTACAAAAACAAAAACTACAGTCTGATACTATGGTTCAAGCTGCTGAAATGGAAATTAAAAATAAACAACTTGAACTAGATGAAAATGAACAATTAATAGATATGCTTAAAGATGGTGCTACAGAAAACTTTAAGAAAGAAAAAGCAGCATTAGATAGAGATTCTAAAAAAGAAATTAAGTCTTTAGAAATTTTAGGTAAACTTGGAATTGAAGAAGCTAAAATAGATTCACAAGATAAAAGAGCTAAAGAACTTATTATGAAAGAAATACTACAACAAAATAAAAAAGATAAAAAAGATCTTGATATGAAAGGTCTAGAAGCATTAGTTAAAATGGCTATTGAACAATCTAAAGAGGAGACAAAAAATGGCAGAAATGAAGAAGGGTAAAGGTTATCCTTCCCATGTTAAGGACAGTTCTAAATCTTTTGGCGATGCCTATGCACAAGATGTAACAGGTGGTCGTAACATAAGATCTGTACTTAATGAGTGGGACAAAGAATCTTGGGAAGCTCCTAAGTCTGAGAGAGGTTCTTAATTCCAGATGGATATCTGGGATGAAGTTGTACAAGAACTTAATAATGAGATTCAAAAATTAAGAATACATTTAGGTAATGGTACGGCTGAAGATTATGCCCACTATAGACAAGTTGTAGGATCAATACAAAGTCTTGAATGGGCTAGAACAAATATAAACGATATTATTAAAAAACGAACATATGGAGAAAATGAAGACTAATGCAACAAGTACAAATGGGAAAGTCCGTTAAAAATGATCTATGGATTACAGATCCAGAGGAAGTAGCAGATCCAGAAGTATTGCCTAAGATACCGGGATTTCATGTCCTGATACGTCCAGTATCTGTTAAAAGTCAAACTAAAGGTGGTATTCTTCTACCAGATTCAACCAAGGAAGATATGTCGTATCTTACAACGGTAGGTAAAGTAATAGTTCTTGGTGATCTAGCTTATATGGATAAAGATAAGTTTCCTTCTGGCGCATGGTGTAATGTAGGAGATTATGTATGTTACGGTAAACATACAGGAACTAAACTACTTTATAAAGGAGTAAGGTTTATTTTACTATTTGATGATCAAATTACTATGGTAGTAGAAGATCCAAAAGATCTTGACCCAACATTTAATTTAACTAAAGGGTCAGCTTAATTTGTGAAATAGTTAATTTTATGGTATAATATAGTTACGTTAAATCGTTGACTCGTACACAACGGAGGTAATAATGAGTGAAAATGATAATTGGGATGAAGTCGAAATCCCGAATGAAGAGCAGAAAAAAGTTGAATTTGAGGTAGAAGGTGAAGAAGAAGCTAAACCTAAAGTAGAAGCTAAAGCAGAACCAGAACCTCAAAAAGAAGAAGAAGCACCAGAGTTAGAAGGTATAGAAACAAAAGGTGCTGAAAAAAGAATAAGGCAACTTATTCGACAAAGAAAAGAAAGAGATGAACAGATTGCTGCTCTCATCCAAAAAAATGAGGAGTTAGGTAATAACCTCAGAACAAAACATCATGAAGTAAATGAGGTAAATAAGTTAAGCCTTAATGCTTCTGAGAAACAATTAACTGATAAACTTGAGCTTGCCAGATCTGTCTATATGGAAGCTTTTGAAGAAGGAGATAAAGAAAGAGTTCTTCAAGCACAAGAAATGTTGAATGAAGCACAGAATGATTTAAAAGATGTATCTTCAGCTAAAATACATTTTGAAAATGTTTCTCAAAATACTGCTCCAGTTCAACAACAGCCTATAGCTAGGCCACAGGTTCGACCTCAAAATGATCCAATGGCTGAAGAATGGGCAGCTAAAAATTCTTGGTTTGGACAGGACAATGTTAAAACTGCTGCTGCTTTAGCAATAGATGCAGAATTAAAAGGAGAAGGATATGATCCTCAAGATAAAGAGTTTTATCAGGAAATTGATAACAGACTTAAAAAAGCTTTCTCTCCAAGTGTGGGAGAAACTGAAGAACGTGTGCAGGAAAGTACGTCAACACCTGCTCAAGTAGTATCGGGGTCGTCACGTTTGTCCCCATCCAGTTCTAATAAAGTCAAACTATCTAAAGAAGATGTTAGACTAGCTCAGAAATGGAATATACCACTTGAACAATATGCTGCCGAAAAGCTCAAAGTCGATGATGCTGAAGGCAACTATACTAATATAACTTAAACGTGGGAGAAGATTAATGACACGAAATCAATTACGTAGTAACGAAACTAGAGAAACTGAAACAAGAGAAGAAGAATGGACCTTTGAGGAGCCAGATGCCCTTGAAATACCAGAATCGGTACAAGCTAGATTTGATGGAGAACAAATGTCTCTTCGTTGGATTCGCATATCTGTAAGAGGTCAAGATGACATTTCAAATGTAGGTAAAAGACTACAAGAGGGATGGGTCTTCGTAACTCCTGATGAAGTTCCTGAAATGGGTGTTACATCCTTCGTAAGGGAAGATGGCCGATACCAAGGTACAGTCTGTCGTGGAGACTTAGCTTTAGCTAAAATGCAAAGTGGCAAGGTAAAGGCTAGACAGAGATTTTATGAGAAAAAGGCTAATGATCAAATGGATGCAGTTAATGCACAACTGATGAAAAGCTCTGACTCTCGTATGCCAATCTCTAATACAAGTAAATCGGTAACAACTAAAGGTCGGCAACCTTCTTTTCAAGACTAGCCTACCTTTAATAACTAAAGGAGTGTAATATGTCTACTACTAAAGCATTTCGTGGCTTTACTCCTGCTCGTAAAAAAGGTGGTGGTTACAACAATGAAGCTGTAACTGATATCATTGCTTGGTCATCTACTGGCCTAGCTGGTACACCAACTAATAGTATTTTTACTGGTGATCCAGTAGTACTTCCGGGTGCAAACTTTGCAACAATATCTCCGTATATTGCTGCTACGTTGAAACCTTCTGGAGTATTTATGGGTTGTCAATATGTTGAAAATGGTGAGCAGAAATTCTCCCGGTATTGGCCCGGTGGAACAAGTGCTACGGATATTAAATTTTTCGTAATAACTGATCCTGATCAAACTTATTATATTCAGGCATCACTAACTTTATCGGCTGCTGAGATGTTGATCGTTAAAAACTATAATGTAACGGTCAGTTCTACAGCATCCTCTGGAAGTACTGTAACAGGACAATCTAGTTATTATCTTGATGGAGCATCAGGTACAGAAGCCGTTGCTGCTGTTCGAGGTATTGCTAGAGCGCAATTCCCTGACGAAGGTGATGGGGATGCATATCCAATCGTAGAAGTTTATCTTAATACTCACCGTGACCGTTATGTAACGGCTACGGCATCAACGGCTTAATAGGAGGAATTAATCATGGCTATTAATAGAGCTAGTATTAGTAAAGAACTCCTGCCGGGCTTAAATGCTGTATTCGGTATGGAGTATGGAGAAGTGGACAATGAACATGATGTCCTCTTCGATGTAGAAAACTCAGATCGTGCATTTGAAGAAGAAGTACTATTCACAGGTTTCGGCTCTGCCCCAACCAAAGGTGAAGGTGCTGCTGTTTCGTATGACGATGCTCAAGAAAGCTACACAGCACGTTATACTGCTGAAACTGTAGCTTTGGCTTTTGCAATCACTGAAGAAGCAATGGAAGATAATCTTTATGATACCTTTGCTAAACTTCGTGCAAAAGGTCTTGCTAGAGCAATGGCAAATACAAAACAGGTTAAGGCTGCAAATCTATTCAACAATGGTTTCTCTGATACTATTGGTGATGGTGCTGCTTTCTTCTCTGCTGCACACCCAACAATTTCTGATGGAAACCAGAGCAACCTAATGGCTGCTGCTGATCTTTCGGAAGCAACTCTTGAAACTGCATTAACCAATGTACAGAAGATCAAAGATGATCGTGGTATTCTAATTGGTGCAAGTGCTGTTTCATTGCATATCCCTGTTGACTCATGGGCTATTGCAGATCGTATTTTATCTAGCCCCGGCAACACTCAAACAAGTGCTGCTGCTGCTAATCCAAATACGAATGCAATCAATGCTACTCGTCATATGGGAATGTTACCTGAAGGATATCATATCAATAGAAGGTTCACAGATACTACATCTTATTTTATTAAGACTGACGTACCAAACGGAGCTAAAATGTTTGTACGTTCACCTCTTCAAACTAAGATGGAACCTGACTTTGATACTGGTAATCTCCGATTTAAGGCAAGGGAACGATATAGTTTCGGTGTCTCCGATTGGAGAGGTTACTTCGGTAGTGCAGGAACTTAGGACTAAATGTGGGGGAGTAGCTTCGGCTACTTCCCTACTACTATAAGGAGAGATCATGAGTACAAATATTAAAGCAGCAATAGCAACTGGTGATGCTGTTCTCACATTTGTAGAAAATGATGCAACTGTTGGAGATAACGGAACAGCCGATGGTAATAATCCATCTGTAACTCGTATACTGGCTGTTCATGCTTTAGCAACTGCTGCTGGATCATATTCTATAAAGGGACAAAGACAGATTACTAATAAAACAGCAGAAGGTACAGCTATTAAGTTTCAGGTAGCAGCTAACGAAGCAACAGATATTTATATGGGAGAACTTGGTGTTCCTGTCTATGGTGTTGTTAGTGTATCTGGTCCTACAGATGGTTGTGTTCTTACAGCTTTTGTAGGTTAGTATGCCTAATTTTTCTTACTTAAAGACAGACTTAATTAATACGACTGAAAACGACTCTACAGAATTTGCAACACAGGTTTCTGCTTTTGTAAAGAAAACCGAATTTCGTATGATTAAAGATCTGGATGACTTTGGTCTGGATGAATATACAAATATATCTGTATCATCTGGCAATGCTGGAACTGTATCTTTAAATGATAGAGTTCGTATTGTTCGTAATGTAAACTATAAAGTAAGTACAGGAACAACAGTAACTAATCTACTTCCTAGAACAATAGAATATGCAAATGACTATTGGCCTGTTAGTGCATCAACAAATACACCTAGATATTATGCAAGAAAAAATAATTCAAGTATTAAGATTGTACCTACACCAGTATCGGCACTGACTGTAGAGATACAGTCCCAATCTCAGCCACTACCTCTAGCTTCTGCTACAGGTACAAGTGTAACTACCCAAAATTATTTTAGTGACTATTGTTATGAAGCTCTCTTTGCAGGATGCATGGTAGAAGCTACAATGTATATGAAAGATTGGACTACACTTCAAGTGTGGCAGAATGAATATAATAATTCAATATTAAAACTTAATAATCAGGCTAGAAGAACAAGACAGGATGATATGGCTGTAGCTGCATCTCCTGCTGGTGGTCCTGATACTATAGCACAAGGAGCATCATAAAATGAAAGATAAAATTTTAAATAAATATATGAAAGAAGGCTCTTCTTCTATTCCTAAAAGAGCTAAAAAGAAAATTAAAGATGGTTTAAGTATGCTTGTAACTAAAAAAGGTGGTGGCCCATTAGAAAGTAAAAAAAAGAAAACTCGTAAAAGAGAAAAAGAGTCTATGCCTAAAATAAAAAAACAAGCTAAAGAATTAAAAATAAAGGCTAAAGATAAAGAGATAGCAGGTGATCCTACAATGATTCAATCTGCTCCAACATTTCATAATCCTTATATTAGTGGTAAAAATTATAAAAGATTATTTGAAGAAGAAGGTCTTGATGATTTTAATAAAGCTTCATTTTATAATAAAAAGAAACATGGTGGTAGGATCACTTATCGTATGACAGGTGGTCAAGTTGTAGATTCAAGTTATGATTAGTAGAAGTAGTGCTAGGAAACAAATTGAGAATCCGGGCAAAAAGAAACGTAAAAAGAAACGTAGAAAGAGGAGAAGTTAAAATGGGATTAGGTCCACATACAAGACTAGAACGTCCAGCTAAATTGGATGAGATAGTAGGTAAACCTACTGGACAAGGATTTGGTGCTGCACGTAAAGGACCATCCGTTGTAGGTAAACCTCAAGATGTAGTAGTTGATGAAGACTATGAACAAGGTAAAGCTTTTAAAATAGAAGATTAAAAATAAACGTGGAAATAATAGAAATATATACTGGTAAGGTAAAAGAAGTTGTATCTAAAAAAGAATTTATAAAAAGATATAATAAATCTGTAGATGATAAAAAAGATAATTGTAGTTTAGTAGATACAACACAGATACAACCTCAAAGAAATAATTATAAAACATTTGCTAACTATTGGAACGATACTTCGGAATACTTAAAAGAAAAATATAGGTATACTTATGGCAGTAAAAAAGAAAAAGAAAAAGAAAAAAAGAAAACCTAGTAATATGAAAGGTATTACTATTGGAGGAGGAGGTAAACGTCCTACCAAGTCTGGTGCTGGAATGACAAAGAAAGGGGTAGATAAATATCGTAGGCAGAACCCCGGATCTAAATTAAAGACTGCTGTAACAGGTAAGGTTAAAAAAGGAAGTAAGGATGCTAAAAGACGTAAATCATATTGTGCTAGATCAGCAGGTCAAATGAAGAAGTTTCCAAAGGCTGCTAAGAATCCAAATAGCAGATTAAGACAAGCTAGAAAAAGATGGAGGTGTTAATTAATTTTGCCATATCTTAGTTCAAACATGCCACACTTTAAATGTTGGGTAAGAAAAGAATTTACAAATAATCACCAAAACTATCAAGGAGAATATTTACATGCACTAGCTATAGCCGTTAATACAATACCAGACAGATGTTTAAGTTTTAATATTGTATTTACAGGTTGTGATGAAGAAGAAAATATACATGGTGGAGCAATGTGGGCTAGAATGCCTATAACAGCTTTAATAGCTGACACTGAATTAGAAGAGTGGCCTACATTAATGCAAACACATTTAGCTCAACCTTGGGACTGTTCTTCTAGAAATCATTCAGTAATAGTTATGGATAGAGTATCATCAAGCCCTTGGCTTTGTAAAATAGATGGAGAATTTTATACAGGAAGATATATGTTTACAGTAGATTATACAGACAATGCAATAGCTGACGATCCAGCACAACATAAACAGTCACATGTTTTAGAACTTATAGATGCTGATAAATATACAGGAAATATAATAGCATTGCCAAATAATCGAGTAAGAGTTACAAATCCTGCTTTATGGGTAACAGGTGAAGGAGTACCAGATTTTACTCCAAGTCAATATATTCATTCAGCAGAAATTGACAATAGTTATATGGACCCTAATATTACTTTTAATAATCTTTATATGGAGGAAGATAAAAATGCCCGGAAGAAAAAAAACTAAGTATATGTCTAAAGGTGGTGTCGTTAAACGTATGGGTGGTGGCATGGCTAAAAAGACTAAGTACAAATCTAAAGGTGGTGTTGTTAGACGTAAAGGTGGTGGAAGGACCAGACGGTAGTTTATGGGCAACTGTGGCAACTGTGGTCATGAGTGTCATTGTGGTAGAACTTTAAAAAAGTTTGTTGATCCTAATGATAAAGCTATAATGGTTTGTAAAAATTGTAAATGTAAAGAATGTATAGAAGAAGATGAAAGGCAGTAGTCTATGGCTAGAGCTAAAAAAACAAAATCAAAATCTCCTAAACCTTCTAATCCTTCTCTTTATTCAAGAGTAAAGTCAGAAGCAAAAAAGAAGTTTAAAGTTTATCCTAGTGCTTATGCTAATGCTTGGTTAGTTAAAACTTATAAAAAACGTGGTGGAACTTATAAATGAGTTTAAAAGAATGGTTTGGAAAAGGACCGAAAGGAGATTGGGTAGATATAGGCGCTCCTAAAAAAAAGGGAAAATTTCAACCATGTGGTCGTAAGTCTGCTAAAAAAAGTAAAAGAAAATATCCAAAATGTGTACCAAGATCTACAGCAAGTAAAATGACAGCATCACAAAGAAAGAGTGCTGTAACTAGAAAAAGATCAAAAGCACAAGGAGTTGGTGGTAAACCAACAATGGTAAAAACATTTACAAAAAAGAAAAAAAATGTTAGAAGAAAAAAGGTTAAGAAATAATGGCAGTATCAGGAACATATAACTTTAATCTAGATATAGATGAAGTAATTCAAGAAGCCTCTGAAATGATAGGGGGTGAAAGTACTCTTGCAAATGAAGCTGCTTCAGCTAGACGTTCTATTAATCTAATGCTAAAGGATTGGCAGAATAGAGGAGTTCTTCTCTGGTCTACAAGTACATCTTCTTTTACTCTTACAACTTCAGTAACTAGCTATAGTTTAGATAGCAGTACTATTAATGCTCTTGAGGTTGTAATTAGCAGATCTAATACAGATGTAAAACTTACTCGTATTACTCCAGAAGAATATATGCTTATACCTGCAAAGACACAAACAGGTAAACCTAATCAATATACTATTCGTAGAGGAAGAGATAATCCAACATTATCTGTTTGGCCTATACCAGAGAACTCTACAGATACTTTAAAGTTAGAAGTTGTTAAAGAACTACAGGATGTAAATAAATCAGCTATACAAAATGCAGATGCTCCTAAAAGATTTTTACCTGCTCTAACTTGTGGGCTGGCTTACTATATGTCTATGAAAAGACCATTAGTACCAGACACAAAGATTGCAATGTTAAAAACTAACTATGAGGAAATATTAGGAAGGGCTTTACAAGAGGATAGAGAAACATCTAGTATCTATCTATTGCCTAGACTAACATTTTATAATTAATGGCTACACAAAAGAATGCATTAGCCGTATGTGATATGTGTGGATTTGTTTATCCACATAGAGTAATGAGGTTAAATAGTTATGGGTTATTGGTATGTCCTCAAGACTTTGAAGGACAGTATGATTTAAAAAATCATCCTCAAAATAAAGTACCAAATGTAAAAGATAATCCTGCTATTCGTAATCCTAGACCTGATGATGGTGGTAGGGGAACACTATGGAATATACAGAACAGTTGGATTACAGTTGATCCTACTACTTTAGAAGAAACACGGCATACAACAAAGTACGATGATGCCAATAGAGCTTGGGATTTGATATGACAGATTTAACAGGAAAACTAATATCGGGAACTTATAAGCAGTTATTGCTTATAAATTCTAGTACGACTAATGTAGGAGTACAAGCTTCAGCAGCTTTTGTTCAAAGTGGGGATGGTACAAATACAGCATTAAAGGTATCTAGATCAGGAATAAATGTTGTAGGTACAGGACAGATAACAAGTGATTTAAGTGTAGGTGGTGGACTAGAGGTATCAGATAAAGTTTGTGCAAGTGCTTTCTTTGGTGACGGTTCTAATCTTAGTGGTATTACAGCTTCTATAGGTGGAGATGTATCTGTAAGCAGTCTTACTGTAGCTGGTGATGGTAACTTTGGTGGTAATGTAATTGTTAAAGGAAATACTTCTGTCTCTGGTAATATAGATACAGCAGGTAATACAAGTATAGGTGGAACACTAACAGCTACTGGAGCTACTCAATTAGGTTCTACAGTAACAGTTGTAGGTAAAGCTGTCTTTGAAGGTGACGTATCCGTAAGTGGTGATCTTGACGTAGCAACAAATGCTTCAGTAGGTGGTACACTTGCAGTAGGTAGTACAGCACAGATAACAGGTAAGACAGAATTTAAGAATGATGTATCTGTTAGTGGGGATATAGATGTTGCTACCAATGTTTCGGTAGGTGGTACATTAACAGGTACAGGTAAAGCTACTTTTAAAGATGATGTAGAAGTAAGTGGTAATGTAACTGCTGCATACTACTATGGTGATGGTTCGAACCTTACAAACGTAGAAGCAGAACTAGGTATTGCTACAAATATTTCAGTATCAGGATTTATACATGTAGGTGGAAGTGTATCAGTATCTGGACCATTTAATGTTGTAGGAGCAGCTACCTTTAAAGATGATGTATCTGTATCAGGCAATACTAATCTAGGTGGAACTGTAACTGTAGGTGGTGCAGCAAGTCTAGCATCTACTCTCTCTGTAGGAGGTGCTGCTAACTTTCTAAGTACAGTAACTGTATCTGGTAATTCAGGCTTTCTAGGAACTGTTCGAGTAAGTGGTAATACAAGTCTTGGTGGAACACTGGATGTAAATAGTAATCTATCTGTAGGAGGTACATTACAGGTTACAGGTAATGCAGTATTTGACGGTAATGTATCTGTCTCTGGTAATATTGACACAGCAGGTAATGTATCTATTGGAGGGACTGCACAGATAACTGGTAATGCAAACTTTGATGGTGATGTATCTGTTAGTGGTGATGTATCTATAGGAACAAATCTTTTTGTAGGTGGTACTGTAACTATTGTAGGCAATACTACTATGACAGGAGATCTTGGAGTAGGTGGTGCTATGAGAGTAAGCACTAATGCTTCAGTTGGAGGTACTCTGGATGTAGGTGGTAATGTTTCTATAGGAGGGAATGTAACTGTAAAGGGAGATGTACATGTAAGTAGTAAGGTATGTGCTTCTGCTTTCTTTGGAGATGGTTCTAATCTAACAAATATATCAGCATCTATTGAAGGTAATATATCAGTTAATAATGCTACTATAGGTGGTAATCTTTATGTAGGTGGAACTGTAACAGTAGCAGGAGTAGGTATCTTTGAAAGTGATGTATCTGTTTCTGGAGATCTTGATGTAGCTACTAATGCTTCTATAGGAGGCACATTTACTGCTACAGGAGCTACACAGCTAGGATCTACTGTAACGGTTGTAGGCAAGGCTGTATTTGAAGGGGATGTATCTGTAAGTGGAGATATAGATGTGGCTACGAATGCATCTATAGGGGGAACACTTGTAGCTACAGGAGCAAGTCAGTTTGGATCTACAGTAACTGTTGCAGGTGCTGCTATATTTGAAGATAGTGTTTCTGTATCAGGTAATGTAGATTTAGGTGGCAATGTTTCAGTAGGTGGAACATCTCAAGTAACTGGCAATGCAGTATTTGATGGCAATGTATCCGTATCAGGCAATATAGATACAGCAGGTAATGTATCAGTAGGTGGTACAGCAACAATTACAGGTGCTACTCAATTAGGTTCTACAGTTACTGTAGTAGGTAAAGCAGTATTTGAGGGAGATGTTTCAGTATCAGGAGATGTTGATGTTGCTACCAATGTATCTGTAGGAGGTACTTTCCAAGCTACAGGCAATGCTAACTTTGATGGAGATGTTTCGGTAAGTGGTGATGTATCTATAGGTACTAATCTCTTTGTTGGTGGAACAGTTACTATTGTAGGTAATACAACTCTAACAGGTAACTTTGCAGTTGGTGGTACTGCCACTATAACAGGTAACTCAGGATTTTTAGGTACAGTCAGAGTAAGTGGTAATACTTCTCTTGAAGGTCAACTACAACTAAGTGAGTCAGCAGCAGCAGCCGTACATACAACAGCTATAAATGGTGTAACTTCTGTCTCTCTTAACTTTGGTATAGCACAAAACTTTTTAACAACTGTTACAGCAGGGCATACTATGGCTAGACCAACCAATGCAAGAGTAGGTCAGGTAGGCAGTGTCTTTTTTGTACAGTCAGGTGGTAGTGGTACATTATCATGGAATGCTTGTTGGAAGTTTCCAGCAGGTACAGATCCAACCTTCTCTACATCTAATGGAGCCGTAGATAGATTGGATTATATTGTTGCTTCTATTTCAAGTGACGATACAGGTGAAAATATACAAGCAATTTTATCACAGGAATATAGCTAATGGTTTTTCAAAATAACTTATTAATGGGTGCAGCAGCAGCTACATCAGGTGGAACAGCACATACTGTTGGAAATAGTGTAATACTTGATTCAGGAGATACTGCTAATTTTTCAAGAACAAATGCTACTCCAACTGATTTAAACAAGTGGACTTACTCTACTTGGGTAAAAAGAGGTAAACTTGGAGTCCGTCAAACTTGGGGATTATCAGTATTTACTTCGTCAACGGCTGCTGCTATGCAATTTCACAACTACGGTTCAGGGTCATTTGATACTATTACTGTAAGTGATGAAGGTGTAAGTGGAACTTCAGCAGTACTAAGAACGAATGAAGTTTTTTTAGATGCTCATGCTTGGTATCATTTTGTAAATATTTATGACACCGATAATTCTAATGAGGATTTGAGGTTTAGACTATTTGTAAATGGTGTTGAAGTAACTACATTTGCTACAAATACTATACCTAGTTCTGGAGCTACTAGTGCTATTAATACTGGAGGAGCTACTCAATATCTAGGCCGACAAGCAGGAAGCACAAATTATGGTGATGGATATATTGCAGAAGCTGTTTTTTGTGATGGTCAAGCTTATGAACCAGAAAACTTTGGAGAATGGAATAATGGAGTATGGAGGCCAAAAGATCCTAGTGGTTTAACTTTTGGTGATAATGGATTTTACCTAGATTTTGCTGACTCTAGTGCATTAGGAAATGATATTAGTGGAAACAATAATGATTTTACTGCTAATAATTTAGCTGCTGGTGATCAATCTACCGATACTCCTACAAATAATCAGTGTATATTAACACCATTATATAAATCTTCTGATATAACTTTAAGTCAAGGCAATCTTAAAGCAACTGGTAATAGTGGTGGTTATGATTTAGCTATCTCTTCTATGGCAATACCTGAAAGTGGTAAATGGGCTTGTGAATTTACGGTATCAGCAGATGCTACCTATCCTGCAACACTTAACTTCTATCTAGTTGGAGTTACAAAAATGGGAGATAATAATACAACAGTCGGGTCTGCATCTGGTTATTATCTTAATATTGGAACTGGAGAGATAATAAAAGGTTCTTCAACTATTGTTGTAGATACAGGTGGTCCTCTTAATGGAGTCTTTAGAATAGAGTATGATGCTGATAATGATACTATAACAATTTTTGATGATGATACAGAAGTATTTCCTGCTTCAACTGGTGCATCTAATACTGTTGGATTATCAGGTGAAGATAGTTTGCATTTTGGTGTAGGATCTTATCTTCGTTCTAAAGCAACATTTTCTAATCTTTCTGGAACTCCATCATCAGGTTTTAAAGAGTTAAGTCCAGCTAATTTAGATACACCTACTATTGAAGATAGTTCTAAATACTTTCAAACAGTGCTATATCAAGGTACAGGAGCAGTTAGAAGTGTAGATCAAGGAGGAGCTAGTTACTTTAATAAGTATGGATCTGGAGATAGAAGTAATATTATAGTTGCTTCAGGTAATGGTGGAAGTTATAGTCCAGCAGCAGGAGATAATTTAATTAATGGTAATTTAACTGATGGTCCCGGTATTACTAGTTATGCTGATGACATGAATTTTAAATTTCAATTTGAAGAAGCTGTTCATATAACTGAAGCTACAATATATTTTCAATCTGCTGGTGGAAATCTTGGTACTTGGAAATGGCAAGGATCAAATGATGATTCTACTTATACAGATATATCTTCAGATGAAGATTTAACAAGTGCAGCAGTAACAAATGTAATAACTCTTGATAGTATTGGTGCTACAGCAACTTATACATTCTATAGATTGATAAAAGTTTCTGGTGGAACCAATAGTACTCAATGGGAAGAATTTAATTTTAAAGTAAAACCTGTTGCTGGTGAAGCAACTTCTGATAGAGGTACATTTCAACCAGATTTAGTATGGATGAAAAATAGATCTCAAGCTGATGCTCATAAATTATTTAATGCTGCTAGTGGAGCAACTAAATATTTACAACCTAATGATAATTCATCAGAAACTACAGATACAAATAGTTTAACAAGTTTTGATAGTGATGGTTTTTCTCTTGGTACAGGAGCAAATGGCTTTAATGATCTTGGAGAATACTTTGCATCTTGGTCTTGGCTTGCAGGAGGAGGTTCAGGAAGTAGTAATACTGACGGATCTACAAATACTACAACAACTACCGTCAATACAACAAGTGGCATATCTATAAGTATATTTCCGGGTAATTCTGGGTCTGTTCATACAATAGGACATGGATTAGGAGTAAAACCTGATATGATTTGGGTTGGTAAATTAACATCAGGAGGTATTTGGACTTATCATGGAAGTGCAGATACTACTGCTCCTGAAGATTATGGTATTACTCTTTATGGTAATTCTGTTAGAACAGATGCATCTACTTTATGGAATGATACAGCCCCTACTTCATCAGTTTTTACAGTAGGAACTTCTAGTGATCTAAATTCTGGAACTACAGCAACTCTTGGAATAGCTTTTGCAAGTATAGAAGGTTTTAGTAAATTTGGAAAATATTATGGAACAGGTAGTTCGAGTATACCTCCAGTGGTAAGTTTGGGATTTAAGCCTTCATTGGTTATAATAAGAAAAGTAACTGCTTCAGGAAATTGGCTGTTATATGATAATGCTAGAAGTCCAGTTAATGAAATAGACGATCAGTTTCTTGTTAATACGACAGCAGCAGAAACAACAGGTAGTGAGGAAATTACGTTTTTGAGTACTGGGTTTGCTCCAGCAGCTACAGATAGTGATATAAATAGTAGTGGAGCAACTTATGTATATGCAGCATGGGCTAATAATCCTTTTGGTGGGGAAGAAACAACAAATTCAACAGCCTATTAATAACGGAGATATAAATGTGGAAATATGGTGATAGGATAATAACTCCCGGTAAATCATGGGTAGACTCAAGTGGAGTACGTCATCCTAGTAATTGGCAAATATGGAGTAGTACTGAAAAAGATAGATATAATCTTAAAGAAGTTGCTGATCCAACTTATCCAGATGAAAGATTATACTTTTGGTCGAAAGATAATGAAGGAAATATAACCTCTACAGCTAAAGCTATGGATGATAGTGGATCTGGAGATAATCTAGTTTTAGGTTTAAAATCTACTTTTAAGAATGAAGTTAAAAAACAACAAGGATCTTTACTTTCTAAGACAGATTGGTATGTTGTTAGAAAAGCAGATAAAGGTACAGCTATTCCTAGTAATATACAAACATGGAGAGATGCTATAAGAACTAAAGCTACAGAGATGGAGAATGCTATTGATGCTTGTTCTAGTGCAGATGATATAGCTAAACTTTGGGTAGAAGTTGATATAGATGGTAAAAAATCAGGTATACTTTATGATTGGCCTGAGTTAGGATAATGAAAAAATTATATATAATTAGCACATTAATTTTAGTTTTTATTTTAGGTTTAATTTTTACATCAATAGTAAAGGCAAAAGAAAAACCAAGATTAGATATGCTTATACAGGAAGTAGTAACAACAACCTATTGTGCTGCTACCGAAAATGTAAATAAAACTTTTAAACCAAAGCAAACTATTTTTCAAGGAATACTTGATGAAGTTAATGCATTAAATATTTACTTAAATAAAGAAGGTGCTTTTACTGTAATAGTTCATAGTGCTTCAGGAATATCTTGTATATATTTTGCAGGAGGTATGGGAATGATTATTAAAAAAGAAAAAGGAATAAATTATTAGGAGTCCACAATGGCTAGTACATATACAACAAATCTACGTCTAACAAAACAAGGTGACGGTGACAATCCTAATACTTGGGGTCAGGTGCTAAATAATGTTATTAGCCTTGTAGATCAGGCTGTGGCTTCTTATACAACTGTTTCCCTAGGTTCGGCTGCTACCGTAACCCTAACAGAAAATCAAGGTAGTCAGGATCAATCTAGATCTGCTATACTAGAATTTAAAGGATCAGTAGGAGGAGCTAATACTTCTATTATTGTTCTTGTACCTAATACACCAAAAGCTTATGCTATTCGTAATGTAGTATCAGCTAATACAACAGCAACTGATGCAGTTGTTTTAAGAGTAGCAGGTAATGCAGGTGTAACAGTAGGTAGTGGTAATGGTTATTACATAACAAATGGAACATCTTGTTTCTCTGTAGTTACTCCTACAGGAACAGCAGCAGCTAGAGATGTAGGAGTATGTGCTACAGAGATACCAGATACTTCTCTTGCTGATATAAGATATGTTCCTGCATCTGTATCAAGTACAATTGTAGCTGATAAACATTTTACAGCTTCTGTTGTATTTACCAGTACAGTAAGAACAGATGGTATAGTTTCAGTATCAGGACCAGTAAAATCTTTTATTACTACACTTACAGATGCAGCTTCAGTTGCTGTATCAATGAATACAGGTAATAACTTTCTTGTAACTCTTGGTGGTAATAGAACACTGGCTGCTCCTAGTAATGCTACAACAGGTCAGACAGGAAGTATTTATGTAGTACAGGATGGTACAGGAAGTAGAACACTTAGTTATAATACAGTATGGAAGTTTCCCGGTGGCTCTGTACCTGCTGCTACTTCAACAAGTGGTGCTGTAGATATGCTTGTCTATAATGTAAGAAGTGCTGCAACAATAGATACAGTAATGTTAAAAGACTTTAAGAGATAATAAATGACAGCCAAGTTAGCTAAATTTGATTTCAAGCAAGGGTTCAATAGAGAAACAACCCAATATGCTGAAGAAGGTAAATGGTTCGATGGTAATCGTGTACGTTTTCGTGCCGAAAGACCAGAGAATATGAGAGGCTATGCTACTAAAGTAAGCACAGCATTCGATGGTTCAGCAAGAGATCTTATGGCTTGGAAAGATAACAGTAATAAGAAGAGAGCTTTATTTGCTACTCCAGAAAAAGTATATGAACATGATGGAGATCAAATAACAGATATAACTCCTATAACAACTGTTGTAACATTAGCTAACGTATTTGGTACAACTGCTGGATCAACAAGAGTATGTTGTTCAGATGGTTCACATGGCAGACAGAAAGGAGATTACGTTTTATTTACATCGGCAGCCGTATTTGGAAGTGATGTGAGTTTAACAGGGAATGTTTATCAGATCACCTCTATAGTAGATACAAATGTATTTACAATATCAATATCAGGAAATGCAGGTGCTACCTCTACTCAGGCAGGATCTGCTACCTTTAACTATTATATTGCTACAGGAACTTCAGTAGCTAGTCAGGGGGTAGGATATGGAGCTTCAGATTATAATGCAGCAGATCCAACGTCTATTGGTCTTTCTAAAATATCGTCAACGTCAGGTAATGCACTCGTTACCGTATCTTGTGCTTCTGCTCATGGTGGTGTTGCTAATGATTTTATAGTATTTCAAAATACATCTATTGATAGTGTTGCTGCTACAATAGGTGGTAATCTTAATTTAACAAAACCAGCAGCAGGTGGTCCACTCTTTACAATCGTATCTGTAAATGGAACACAAGTAATAATAAGTGCAGCAGCTAATGCAAGTGCCAGTGGAGATGTAACATCTAGTTTAAATATGACTGCATTAGTTTATAAACAAACAGGAGGAGGTGGATCTGGTAGAGCTTGGAATGCAGAAGCTTCAGCAGATGCTACAGATCTTGCTCTTGATATTGCACAATGGAGTATGGATAATTGGGATGAAAATGTACTGCTAAATAGGAGAGGAAGTAATATCTACTACTTTATTACTCAAGCCTCAACGTCACCTGTAAGGGCTACTACTGTTACAACCTCTCCTATTAGTGTTAATTCTGTGATTGTGTCTCCCAATGACAGACACGTAATAGCTTTAGGTGCTAATGAATTTAGTCCTACTGCTACAGTAAGTGGTACATTTAATCCTATGTTGGTTCGATGGTCTGATCAAAACAGTCGAACTAATTGGGTTCCTTCTGTTAGTTCTACAGCAGGGGAGGTAGTATTAACAGATGGTACTCGTATTGTAGGTGGTGTAAGATCAAAGAATGCTATTAATATATGGACAGATAATTCACTATGGTTGATGGAGTTTGCTGGTCCACCATTTACATTTAAGTTTCAACAGGCAGGAACTAACTGTGGATTGATTGGTCCACATGCAGGTATAGATTATAATGGTGTAACATATTGGATGGGGTACGATAACTTCTATGCAAATACAGGACAAGTAGAAGTATTGGATTGTACAGTAAGAAGGTTTGTTTTTGATAAACTAAATACATCCTACTATGATAAAGTATATGCAGGAATTAATTCAGAGTTTAAAGAAATTATATGGTTGTTTGTTTCTAATGATGCAACAGAATGTGACAGCTATGTAATCTTTTCTCCTGATGAAGGCTATTGGGTATATGGTGATACCTTCTTTACAACCTTCAAGGATAGAGAAGTCTTTGGTAATACTATAACTACTGGTGCTACAACAACAGGAAACTTTTTATATAACAATGAACCAGCAGGAGTATTTACAGGAGACGGTGAAACATTAACTTCATTTATTGAGTCTGCTGACTTTGATGTAGATGATGGTAATGCAATTATGTTTATGAATAGAATTATACCTGACTTTGATTTAAGTACAGGTAAGATTAAGTTAGAGTTAATATCTAAACAATATCCAGAAAGTACAGACTCTATAACAAAAGAATTTGATATAACGAATACAACTCAGAAAGTTGATCTTAGAGCCAGAGGAAGGCAAGCAAAGGTAAGGGTATCTTGTGCAGCAAATAATGCAAGTTGGAAGTGGGGATCTATTCGACTAGCTGTTCAGGGAGATGGGGGAAGATAATGGCAAGATATCCTACCTTACCAATGAAAATGAGTAATGAAGACCTTATAGATATGTATAAGCAGATACAGAGATGGGGATCAATACTGGTAAACGAACTTGATAGTAGAGATCTAGAAGCACAGAATACACCATCAACAAATATATTTAGAGTTGTAACAATAACAAGTATAGGTAGACCGAAGAAGGGTGACATAGCATATTCAGCTAGTAGTGGTAAGTTTAAAGGATATGTTAGTCTTGGATCAGAAACATCTTGGCAGGATTTAAACTAATGTATAATATGAAAGAACACTTTGATATAGTTAATAATGAAACCATGTTTGGTGTACATAATAAAGGTATGGTATTGAGAGAAGATATGTACTCTCTGCAACAAAAAATACCACAACAATTTGGGAATCAGGGAAAAATAGTGTATAATTATAATAATCAAAATAACTTTGATACTCAAGGAGACATTAGTAACTTTACGTCTAGACAGATGGGGAATCAATATGGATCTTGAGAATATGGGAAGAACTGGACAAGCACTGGCTTATAGGAATGAAGCTAATAAAAATTCTATGGGAGCTTTAAAAAAAGTTAGAGGACTTGAAGGATTAAATCCTATTCAAATGCGACAACAACAACAACAACAATTAGTAGCTAATCAAATTGGATCTATGGGTGATGAAGAAAAAGCAGATATAATTAATAAGAGTGTAGAAGTAGCAGCTAAAGAAAGTTTACTAAAAAGAGCAGGAATAACTGAAAAAGAGCTAAGTGCTGCATTACGAGATTTAATGGGAGTAGCTATGCCTTCAATTCCAACTCCAACTCCAAGAACAATAAAGACTGCTCAAGGTGGTTTAATTGGTATGGCTGAAGGTGGTAAGTTTAGTGGTATGGTTCCCGGTCAAGGTCATGGTATGCAAGATAATGTATATATGCCTATTAGAGATAATGGAAGACAAGTAGCAACATTGGCAGTTAGTCCAAAAGAATATGTAGTTGATGCCCATACAATGTCTGCTCTTGGTAATGGGAATGCAAGAGAGGGTGCAAAAGTTATGGATCACGTAGTTAAAAATGTTAGAAGACAAGCTTATGGAACAGATCAACAACCAAATCAAATAAATGGTTTAGCTGCTCTTAGGCCAATGATGGAAAGGGTGTAACAATGGGATTTTTATCTTCATTATTTGGAACAAAACAAAGTAAGACTCCTAGTTCTACTGTTGTTCAGTCAGCAGCTATTCCTAAAGAAATGTCTCCGTTTATAACAGAGATATTAGGAGAAGCTCAAGATATATATCAAGCAGAAAAAGAAAGGGGTTACTCTCCTTATGGAGGTCAAACTATAGCTGAGTTGACTCCTGATCAAGAAGCTGCTCTTACAGGTCTTGCTGGTTTAAGGGGAACTACCAGACCATTTTTAACTCAAGCTGCTGAAGCTGCTCAAGGTGCTGCTGCAAGTTTTACACCCGAAACTGCACAACAGTATATGTCTCCTTATCAGCAAGCAGTTATAGATGTAGAGAAGAGAGAAGCAGATAGAGTTTTTGATAGAGCTAGTCAGGTAAGAGAAGCTCAAGCTGCTGAAGCTGGTGCAGGTAGTATTATGGGAAGTAGAGCAGCTATAGAAGCAGCAGAAGCAGCAAGAAATCAACAACAGTTATTAGCAGATATTCAAACAAGAGGACAGCAAAGAGCTTTTGAATCTGCACAGAAACAATTTGAAGCTGAAAGAGCAAGACAACGTGGCTTTGGTCAGGATATTGCTGGTCTAGGAACTCAGGTATTACAAAGTGATATATCAGAACTTGGGGCGCAAAAGACAGTAGGAGAAGAAAGACAAGCTATGGCTCAAACAGCTTTAGATGAAGCTTACTATAGATTCTTGGAAGAACAACAATTTCCACAAACAAATCTTGCTCAATACTCAGGAACTGTATATGGTAATCCTTTTGCTAGAACTTTTGATCAAACTAAAACAAGCTTTAGTCCTCAACCTAGTACAGGACAATCACTACTAAGTCTTGGTCTTACAGGTATTGGTCTTGCTGGTGGCTTTGGTGGTGGTGGTAATATCTTTGCACCTAAACCTGCTGCAACTGGTGGATCTGTAGGAGGTTTATCTGGACTTCCTGTAGTAAGAAGGCAACAAGGTTCTATTGGTAACAAACCTGTTAATAATGATTCAAATAAATCTGTTTTGTTACAAGATATTCAAAATTTGTTTAATAGAATTTCAAATTTAAAACCTCATTTGGGATCTAAAACAAGGCCCAAAACTAACTTTTTTGGAGGTAGAATTAAATCTGGTTACTATGGTGGACCTTCACCTAATACTGATCCAGAGGCATTCAAGATAGTAGGAGAAACTCTAAAGTATCCTTTTCAAACAGTAGGTGAAAGAGAGCAAAGTAAAAGAACTATAGAAGATTTACAAAAAAAAGGACAACTTAAAAAAACTTTATTTGAATCTGAGACTAGACCTGATTTAATAGTTGATCAGACAGCAGGTGTTCCAGAATTAGTAGAAGGTGGTTTAGAAATTGACGATCTTACAGATGTAGAAATTTTAGAAGCTAAATTAGGAAGAGGAACACAAGCTCCTGCTGATTCTGAAACAGGAGGTTATACATATGTAGATGGTCAACTTGTTCCTAAAGATACTACTATAGTTGATAAATCTAAAGGAGCAAGAGGGTCTGAAATAGAAGGGCAAACTCCTACTGATCCATCTAAAAAATTAGATATATCTCCTCTTAAATTAATTTCAGATACTATAGAAGGTGTAGAAGCTTCTATGGGTGAATCAAAAAAATTAAAAAAACAACTTAGAGATGCACAGAAAGCAGATCAAGACAGTAAAGAAGGTGCTAGAAATAAAAGAAGTGAGCTTAATTTTTGGAGAGCTTTTGTTACAGCCGGAGAATCTGTAGGTAAGGCAGATCCTTCTAAAGGTATTCTTAATGCTCTTGCTCAAGGTGCTGCTGCTGGAGGAAAAGAATATATTGATAACAGATTAAAAATAATGAAAGAAGCTGAAGGTGATGGTCAA
>TARA_R100001443_G_scaffold19528_1_pt1 | contig 28620 bp, 32 predicted proteins | sample TARA_R100001443 | Tara Oceans TARA_R100001443 (sample SAMEA2622142) | marine metagenome | biome: marine biome (ENVO:00000447); feature: deep chlorophyll maximum layer (ENVO:xxxxxxxx); material: "saline water (ENVO:00002010), including plankton (ENVO:xxxxxxxx)" | depth 50 m
CGTAGCGCACGAAACCCCCTCACAGGATGCAAAGCACCACAAGAAGCCCCCGCCTCTTAGGCAACGGCATATCAGCCGCCAAATATTAGAGCGGCACGACGACGTATGTTGGCTACCCCCACGCGAAATTTTTTACAAAATTTTTAATAATCACTTTGGGTCATCAGTGTTTGAGCCGACTCCCTCATTCCCCTCGTTGGCTCGCCATTGAAGTCTTTGGTCTTTACTTCGTGTTTCAAGTGGTAGTTTATTTCGCAGTAGTGCGAATCTAACTGCTTCGGGTCGGAATTTGCCCCAATACTTCGGAATGTTTTTACTGATTTCCTCAGAAATTTCACGCGCTATACGCCATTCTTCAAAGTAGCCTTCGTTAAACAATCTCATTATTGCTTCGTTTGCTAACTCTTTTCTTGTCTTCGGCCCAAATTTCGTTCTCATCTCTTAATCACCTTTCCGCCTATACCTTTTGCTCCCCGATTTACTTTAGAACCACTACCACCGAGCCATTCTCCGGCTTCTGCCTTTTTCATAATAACGGGCATTTCAAATCCCTTAGCAGTAAATTGGTCTATTGCGTGTGCAAACGCCATTACACAATCGTTATGTTTTCCTAAGTCTTCAATAAGACCGTTTTTCCATGCGTGTGTTTCTAATTCGTCAAAGAGGGTGTTCACTTGCATTCGTGTGTTATGGTCGCCGTATGGGAATATAATTAACTCGCGCTCAAACCAAACACGAAGTCTATTGAGTATTCCCTGCTTTAGTGTGCGGTTGCTAACTTTGCTACCTCGATAATCCACATTTGCATTTTTCTGTTCAATAAGACTCTTGTATAACTGCTGGAATCCCACATCTTCGGATGCAAAGGCAGGATAACCATATCTCTTATTCCATTCAATAATCATGTCTGCCTGTCTGTCCGGTGGAAAATCATTACGTCGCCACATATTTACAAAGTGGATAAAGCCCTCTTGGTCTTGCTTAAGGACAATCATAACTGAAAAGTCCTTTCCTAAACCATGTGCGGGGTCAAACCCAATACTATACTTGCAGTTATCATCTTTTTCTGTTTGAAATATATCATCCATGTTAAGATGTTTTCTAACTAACTCTCTCGGATATACTGCGGCTTCGTCATCAATAACCCTGCACAAATACTCCTGCACAAAAGCCAATTCACCCATACCTTCTCGTTGCTCAAGGAGATAAGCCGCACTTCGATATTCTTCCCAAAGCACTTCGGGTTTTATTTCACCATCACTTGCTCGCCATTCGTCATAGTTAGTGATAGCGGAATACACGGCTGATTTCCAAACGGGGTTTTCTAACATTTCCGTGTGGTATAAATCAACCATACTCATTGGTGTTCCCACGCAGTAAAACCACGAATCGGGGCTTAACATAGGGATAATTGCTTTCTTATACCATGATTGCAGGGCCTTAGGGTTGGTATCGTCTGAATCAACCAACACATCGTCAAATGCTACACAGGCAGGATGCGCCCCACGAATCGCAGAACCAACAGATGTAGCACGAATCCATGCACCGTTGGTAAAATGCAATTCTAATTTGTTGCCTTTGGAGGGGCTAATGTATTTTCTTAACTGTGGGTGCTTCTTTAGGTCGGCTCGTATTTCCTCAAGCCTTTGAGCGGCAGTATCTTTACTCGCTGAGATGAGCCAACAGGTAAAGGGTGAACCATCACCCTTCTTCTCATAGAGGCATTGGTGCAATAATTTAACACGAAGGGTTGTTGATTTGGAATGGTCGCGTGGTGCAATAATACAGACACGATGAACGGATGCGCCTTTTCTATCTGAATATAGGTCCATCCATTCTCCGATGTGCTTACCCCATGTGTAGCCGAGCCATTTATAGAAATAGGCAATATCTTTCCTACTTCTTTCCATAGAAAAATTAGTATTACTCATCCTTTACCACCGGTATGAAGAAGTTACCCACTACACCGAGAGTCTTGTCTATCATGTGACCGCACAGACCTTTACGCTCCATAACATAACCTGCGCGAGCGTGGTATCTATCATGGCCACTAAGACTCGGTAATTGAATTACGGTAGCACCGTTTGTGTCGGCAATCTTCAAATGATGTAAATGTCCGTGAAACCATACATGATTACGGCATTCACCCCATGCCTCTCTTTTTTCGTTAGACATAATAGCAGGTAGTGTGTTTAGTCGAATCTTATCACCGTGAGTAAAACCGAGCAGGTTGTCGCCATACTGCACATATTGTCGTGATTGAGGGCTGATTACTACTGATACATCTTCGCATTGTTCGTATGCCGCTTCAAGATACATCATAAGCATAAGAGAAGTATGCCTGTCGTGATTACCAGCCATGAGGACTACATCAACAGGTGCTACCTTTCTTAGCATATCAATATGCTGGCGAGCCAAAGAGCAACCCTTCATCAAGATTTCAGCAGGTGTCGCATCGGTATCTTGTGGTGTGCCTTTGGTTGTAGTGCTATTATCGTTATCAACATGGAACCAATCGCTACCAGCAGTTAGGATTATCTTTTGCGGCAGATGTGGTAATCGAGTTAGTAGTGCTTCGGTGCTTTCTATAAGTCGCTCTTTAGCAATATCCATATCGTATTCTTCTCCGACTTCATCCTTCCAGCCGTATTTTCCAAAGTGAAGGTCGGTGGGAGATAATACAAGAGCATATTCGTGTGCCGCCTTAGTCTTAAGTTTTTTACCCGTTGATTTAATTTTCGGCACAATGGTTTGGAAATCGTCATAGATAGTATGCTTAAACTCTCTCCATGCCGTTGCATCAGCCTCTAAGTCCTTTTTCAATTGCTTCTGTGCCTTTAGGACTACTTCTTGTCGCTTGATTGTTAGGTAGTCTTGAACAAGTCTTGATGTTTCTTTCAAAGTGATTTCTTCATCGGTCAAAGGATTCATAGTGTGCTTCCAATTGTATGCGCGTATATAGGCAGACATTGTAATGCTATCCATTTCATATTCAACGCACATTTCATCAATGGTTAAACCGCCACCTTCATTAGAATAGGAGCGGCGCATATTCCTATGGTTTTCACCACTAATGACTAATATGTTATCAATATGCGATAAGAAAGTCAAATAACAGTCTTTACCTTCGTCATAGTATGTGTGTATTGTTTCTTCGGTTGGTTGTTTGTAAGGATTAGCCTTACGATACCTACCGACTTTGATACGCCAAGAGTCAATAGAACGTCTTGGTTCTAATTCGTTCAGAAATACTGCAAATTCTTTATCATTTGCGAATCCTTTGTTTATGTGTTGGGCGATAAGGTCTTCTCCACCGTGATAGCGTTTCCCCATGAAACTAACGATGTTCGGGTATTTATTAAAGGTTAGGTTATATTACAATTTATTTTAATGATTTAATACCCTACAAAAAAAATAAACGGCTCGCAGTAAAACGATTACCGTTATTCTTTTTTTTCTTCAAAGAGATAGATGATTCCCCTTACCCCCTATAACTGCCTTTGAAGAAATAAAATAAATAACCAATAAATCCGCAGTAAAGCGTTTAATTCTTTCTAAAAGTCGCAAAAACATAAAAAAAATAAAACCAATGTTTATACGATAGGCAACATACCTTGTAAATATGGCTGATGAGCGAAGGCGTTTCCCCTTCTTCCGGTCTTTCCGAAAGAAAGAGCCGGTGGTAGCGCAAACAAAGAGAATACCAACCAACAAATCATTTTCGGTGGCGGCGGGAATACCCGATATTGTCCGTGATACTGAGAAAATAAGAACCGATAGTAATTTTGATAACGAGTTTGACTTGTATGATTCGATGTTAAAGTTAGACCCCGAATTGAACGGTGCGGTTCGTGCAGTATCACTAACTGCAAACAATTACGAAATCAATTATTCACGCGGTAAAAACGGTCGCATCCGAAATGCAATTAGAGAATTAGTCGAAGAAAGCGAATTAGACTTTGACGATTTCCTAATCAATGCTATGCGTGGCCTCATGGTATATGGGAACGACATAAATAAAATTGTAGGGCGAGCCGGTGTCGGTATCACAAACCTACAAAGCCTACCCGTAAAGCAAATCACAATCGTTGATGAGCGCGGCGGGCTTGGTTCTTACTTCGTGGCCGATGAAGATACGCCGATAACAAGAGCCGTGACCTATATGCTACGCGAAACAAAAATGACCGAAGCAGAATTTCCAGCAAACGAAATCATGCACATACGAATTGATTGTCGAAGTAATTGGTTTGTTGATAACAAAGGCCGTAAAACCTATGGTATATGGGGTGCATCCCGATTTACTTCTCTAAAGCAAGCAATACGCATGAAGTATAACACGATGAATAACAGGCTATCTCTTGAAGACGCTATGACTAAGCAGTATGTAACAATAGACAAGTCTGCTATCGAGCATATACAAGACCCTGCCGAGCAACAAGAAAGACTCGTTCATATTATGGATGAAGTTATCTCATTGTTTGAAGGTCTGCGTGGCGACCAAATACCTGTGTTGCCGCATTATGTTGAATTACACCACGTTAATTTGGAAAACACAATACCTAACAGTAATGAATTTCTCGATGCAGTAAATGGTGATATTGCCGCCGTTCTTCAAGTGCCGAGAGTGGCCGCAGGTCAAGAGCGCGGTTCAACCTTTGCCGCTACATACAACGCGAACCTATGGGCGGTTGGTGCTATATCCCGTATGCACCGCATACTTTCAGATGCAGTTATGAATCTCTTTTCACTACACCTTGAATTGTTAGGCGTTGAACACCGCAAGCAGGACCTACCCTCAATTATCTTTGACGCTATGGACACCGAAACACCGCTCAACACAATGCAAAGAGTATCGTTAGGGTATCAGTCCGGCATTCTCACATTAAATCAATCCTTAGAAATTCTTAACCTACCGAGCGCAGGGCGAAGTGGAGATGAGAGAAAAGAATCATCAGTAGGCACAGGTGAATTACCAAGAGAAAATTCACAACAAGGACCTTCTGATGTTATCGAATGATGTATTATTACCTTTAATTCCTTTTGTTTGTGGTGTTATTTTGGTAATGATAATTGAAACCTTGATAAATCAACTCAAGGCTTGGAGGCGCATGAGTCGAATGAAAATGGGAAACCCTAACGAGGCTTTAATGCTAACTTTCGGTATGGGCGTAGTCATGGCGTGGGTAGTTATTGCCGCCACCGCATCCTACTTTAGTATTGTTGAGCAAAGAGAAATATCCGACAGTCAATTAACAGTTATCGGGCTACTTGGTGGTCCTGCGCTTCTTATTATTACATCAGTCCTTGATTTATTCAAGGGCAAAGAAACCGCAAAAATAAATGTATTGCCGGACCAACTATCTTCTGATGTTGCCGCCGCCGATGCTGAAAAGAGTCACACAAGAATGCTTGAAGAACACAAACTAAAGCACGACTTAGAAATGGAAAAGATGCAGAAGCAACACAGCCTCGACATGGAAGCATACCAAATTACTAACGGTAAGAAGGGCGCAAAGAAGGGTGAGTGATTATGGCTCTTACAATTAGTCTTGATACCGGAATTGGTGTATCGTTTAATACTGCACACGCAGTAATACGAGAGTTTAGAATGGATAAAGAAGTAGCAGAAGATGGTAGCAAAACTTTTACAATAACCTATAATGGTTTAGTTTATGTGGATGCGTCAAAATATACCGCAGGTAAAACACCCGTAAGTGGGTTTAATTACCAATTTTCTCTTGATGTAACGGATGAAGCAGACCAAACTAACCTTCTAAGACAATGTTATACACACCTTAAAACTCAAGATGGTTTTACAGACGGTGTGGATGCGTGAAATGTATGAACACTTCTTATTTCTTACTATCGTTGGATTCATCGCATACTTTTTGGAAAAATTCTTACTCTCTAAAGGATGGTGAGTAAGTGCGATTTGACGGCCACCCTCTTTGGGTGTCCGTTCTTCGCTTCTTTGGGGTGATTGTTTAATGTGGGAATACCAAGCAGAAATCTTACGAGTCGTTGATGGCGACACAGTGGATGTGCGAATTGATTTAGGATTCAAGGTTCATTACAATGTCCGTGTGCGGCTACATGGGATAAACGCTCCCGAATCTCGCACACGCGATAAAGAAGAAAAGATACGAGGACTTGCGGCTAAAGAAAGGCTTGAGCAATTAGTAGCCGATAAAACAGTAATCTTAAAATCACACGGCGTAGGTAAGTTTGGTAGGTGCTTAGGAGAATTGACGGTAGGCTCGACTAATGTAAATGCACAACTTGTTAAAGAAGGCCATGCCGTTAAGTATTTCGGTGGTAAGAGGTGAATGGGTTGTCTGAATCAGAAGTCGAATCAATTATTGAAACCGTAAATGAGAGAGCGCAAGAAATACGCTCACTTATGATTACTCTTGCATCTATTGTCGCCCTTCTAATGCCCGGACTTGAAGCGGTTGGTATTCTTGATTTTACACCTTACGGACAAGGTGATGATGAATGGGTTACTGACGATGATTGGGAAATGGGAGATGACTTTACCTGTGGAGATGGCTCGGTTATCCAAGCCTCTCTTGTAAATGACGGTTACAAAAATTGTCGAGATGGTTCGGACGAACCCGAATCCGATGATGAGCCGGATGGCGAAGTGATTAAAGGATGCACAGATGATGAAGCCTTAAATTACAATGAACAGGCTATAGAAGATGATGGGTCTTGTGAATACGAGGAAGAACCCGAAGAAACAGGCGGTTGCACAGACCCCGATGCAACAAACTATGACCCATACGCAGATTATGACGATGGTTCTTGCGAGTTTAGAGAAGGGCAACCATGCGACCCTGAAATGTATGACGCTTACTTTGAATACAACAACACTACAATTACTTTCCATTGGGATGCAGACCTTATCTGCGATAACGAACCACACAACCTTACAGTCATTTGGACTATCTATGAAAACGAAACCGGCAATTGGACCGGACTTCAAGATGGATTAACCTATGAAACTTATTATCAAGATTGGGATTATGTAAATCTAACTATGCAAGGATTAGTTAGTGGTAAGTATGATATATTCGCTACTTTTGAAATACACGGTGATTATACAAGAGCCGTTGATTGGTATGCAATAGAAGTTTAATAAATCACTATTTTTAAGCGAAAGCCAATGTCTTGTGGTTGCGGTTGCGGCGGAGAAGTAATCGCCTATGAAAATTGGGAAGAAATAGATGTTGAAGCGGCAGAATATCAAGGTCGCTCGGTAACTCTAAATAAACCATTCAGAACAAAAGGCGCGAATAAAAAATTCGGTGTCTATACTAAAAATGAAAAAGGTAATGTCGTTCTTGTAAGATTTGGCGACCCTAACATGGAAATCAAAAGAGATGACCCCGCTAGAAGAAAATCTTTCCGCTCACGACATAACTGTGATTCTCCCGGCCCAAAATGGAAGGCTCGTTATTGGTCTTGCAGACAATGGCGCGGTGATAAAAAGGTCGAAGCAGAAGACGGTAGCCCTTGCGGTTGCGGTTGTAATGAAGACGAATCTGTTGAAGCCAAAGACGCTGATGACCCATGCACAGAAGGCTACGAGCAATACGGCATGAAAACAAAAAATGGTCGCCGTGTGCCTAACTGTATTCCTATTAAACAAAAAGCGGAAGCAGGGTATGATGTATGCGCTTCTTGCACATCTCAAACCTACTGTGCAGACCATAAGACTTGTAAAATGGAAAGCAAAGAGGCGGCAGAACCAACTCCAAAAGATGACGAATCACATGAAGATTACATGAGCCGATGTATGGCTATGGGATATTCGGAAGACGAATGTATGGCCGCACACGAAGGACATGAATTTAAGGTTGAAGGCTACAAGAAAAAGAAAGATGAGTATGCTTCCCAAACCTGCGGTATCGGCGAAGAATTGATTGACGGCGAATGCCGAAAGGTCGCAGTAACTCTTGAATTAGAAATTGGAGAGGCCGAAGCAATACTTGAGGCCACCACAGGAAAAACCGTTATTGAAATTAGAGGAATAGCATTCCACGAAGGCATGAATAAAAACAATTGGTCCTTAACAAAAGAGGGCGCACAATTTGTTGCCGAGCAAATGGTTAATTCCGATTTAACACTTAACCACCCGAAGGCTACGGCTGGCGGTGGCTTTACGCGCAATATGAAAGGCGACATAGATGAAGCCGTTGTAGGATATATTACAGAAGCAACCTTTGAAGAAAGAGAAGAAGGCTACGTTGTTAGATACGCCGCCCATGTTGTAAGAACAGAATTATTTGAAGCATTAGAATCTGGTCTTTGGTTAAGAGCAGGGTATGGTGTAAGTATTGGTGGGTCGGGTGTACCTGTAAAGGCAGACGATGATGGTTTAGTCTTTGGAAAAGATTTTACCTTTGACCATTTGGCTATTGTGCATAAGCCAGCCTATGAAGATGCAAACATAGAAAGCGTAAAAAGAGTCGAAGCACAGACAACTATTAAATATCACCCTGCATCTGAGGCAAATCAACAATTGGTGAAAGACATGACCGATGAAACTATTGAAGATACAAACGAAATGGAAGCCCTCGCTTCTCAAATCGAAGACTTGAAGGCTCAAGTCGTTCTTGCTAACAGTCGCGTTGCCGAATTTGAGGCCGCAGATGACGCAAGAGCGGAAGATGACCGACAGGTTCTCGTAACTGAGGCAAGCGAAATGGGTATGAAGGGCCACGATGACCTTTCGACTGAAACGCTAAGAGGCTTGATTGCTTCGTGGGCTGAGGCACACCCTACCCCCGAACCTGTTGAGATGAAACCTGTTGAGGAAGCCGTTGCTTCTGAAACAGTAGTGGAAGCATCAAAACCAGCCCCTAAGTCGGTAATAGCAAATTACCTAAACGGAACACTAATTGAGTCCGATGAAGAAATCTATGAGAAGGCATGGAACGCATGGGCTTCTGCATGGAACAACACTCTCGCCCGCAACGAAAAAGATAATATGCGAGCAGGAAAATACTCAGAAATAAAGGAGATGATTTGAAATGGCTTACGGAGAAGGCGCAGACCCACGAAATGCAACATTGAAGGCATCCACCACTGTTAGCGGTGCTGGCTACCTTTTGACTAACGACAGCACTAATAACACACTTGACCTAACTGCGGTTAGCGAGGTTTGTATTGGTGTATCTGCTGGCGAATCCAGCCGAGATGCAAATCTTGATTACGAAACAACAGGTGCTACAATATCATACTACCCATTGGGCGGAATGCTGATGGTAGCGGCTACCGCTTCACAAACATGGACTACAGGCGCAACTGTTTATGCAACTAACGCTGGTCTTGCTACAACTTCAAGCGGTTCTTCCGCAAAGAAACTTGGTCTATATGTAGGAGAGGGTCAAACCACATCTTCTGCTAACGGTGATTTAATCCCCGTTATGACCGCAGGTGCGGAGATTGCTTGAATAAGGAGATGATGAAATGGCGCAAAGTTTAGAAGATATATTGAATGTTGAAGCAGCAGCAGGACCTTTCTCCACCGGAGATTCGGTCCTTGAGCAAACACTAAGAGATTTTATCCAACTACAGTCCACTACTATTGCAGTAGGAACAAATGTTGTTGGAACACGCACCGTAGGATGGCTTGAATTCAAGTGGTTCACAGGTGCAACAGGTTCATTCTCCTACCCATTGGATGATAACGCAACCACAGACCCAACCAAGATTGGAACAGAAAACTACACCGTTAAGTTAGAGAAAGGACAGGGCCGATGCACTTTCCTTGACTCCGTAAGACTACGCGGTGAGTCCTTTGAGAACATTGACCGACAACAACTCGGAATTATTCAAGCAAGGGCAGACAAGATAGACAACCATATTCTATCCACACTCTATGCAGGTGCAGGACAGACAAAGGCCGCAACTTCGACCTTTGGTTCAGCCGCCGCAGACGAGGAACAGGATATCTTAGAGGCTATGGACCTTATCTTTGCTAATGCAAAGGTTAGCGGTGATGAACCACTTGCTCTAATCCTACCAGCCGATAAGAGAAGCACTATGATGAACACTCAACTATACGGAAACGTTGTTGAGTCGCTACAATCCCACTTAGGGCGCGTTGCTAACCTAACAATTTACTACACCCGCGACTACGGAAGCGGAAATGCACTCGGAAACGATGCACTACTACTAATTCCGGGTGCTGAAACTGCTGAATTCTTCCAATACAACGGACCGGGATTCATGGAAACTGAATTGACTCGACTACCGGGTGTTGGCTTCGATTGGCTACTAACTTCCTTTATGGGAAGCGTAGTGCATGAGCATCAAGACGGTGCATCAAGCGGCACTTCAAACAGGATTGTTAAACTAACAGGCGTAAGGGCATAATCGGGGTGATTGAGGATGCCTCAGAACCGTAAAATGCAAAATCTCCTAACCGGAGTAATGCCTAAGAGAACCGACACAGGCGGCACAAGTGGCCTAATCCCTCTTTTGTATGTATTTACAACAGATGGTGGGGCTACAGAAAGTGAGTCTGTTGCGGTTGATAGAGCAATCCGTGTTGTTGATGCACACGCAGTATTAAAGGGCGCAGGAACAACAAGCGATACATACCAAGTATTCAACGGGTCAAACGCTATTAGTGATGCAGTATCTATTGCATCCGGTGGCGATAAAGACATTATTAGAATCGGCGAGATTGATGACGCAAGACACGAAGTAGCCGCAGGTGGAACACTCAAGGTAACTGCTACTGATGGTGGCGGCACAGATGTTCCCGCTTTGGTAGTATATGTTCTCGCTTACGCTATCGCGTGAGGTGAAGGACATGGATTTGCTTAAAGAAATCTGCAAGGAATTGGGGCGCGAATGCCCCGATGAATTACCCGATGTATTGGTAAATGTTAAATCTGATTTTAAGATTAAACGATGGGTTATCCGCAATTGCGCGGTAGCCGAAGTAAAGACAAAGAGCCGTAAGGCAAAGGAAGTGAAAGTGAATGTCGAAGAAAAGCCAAAAGAAAGCACCAACGAAAGCGAAGTTAGTATCTCAACTAAAAAAGAATGAGATACCAATTCCCGAATCAGCAAACAAGGCTGATATGGAACACCGGCTTAAGCATTGGGTTAGTGGAAAGGGTTTTTTGGTTCGCTTAATGAAATCTTCTCAAGGCAGACCCGACCACCCTGTTAGTCTTTTGACTGATAGAAAAACAATATATTGGATTCCTAATAGCGACATGGCTAAAAGAATCATAGAATCAAAAATTGTTTTTGTAATGGATAGAACGGAGAAACCTTCATCAGACACTACATTTCTTGATGTGCCGTTGGACTACGACATGAGGTTTGCATAATGGGCTTCGTAATGGGAGATTTGGTAATTGAAGACGGCGACACCCTCTTTAGCACACAAATTACAGTAAATACAATCCGCAATCTCCTTAACAGACCGAGAGGACTCAATAGCGGAACAGTTATTGAGTATGTTAATCTTCGTAATTCACAGGTAACAAAAAAGACACGACAGGCAAATTATGTCGGAGTAACTTCGACAAATGCGCCTTCGACAACAGACATAGAGAATGCTATCAAACTTCTCGTATGTGTTGATTGTCTTCGTGTCCTCATTGATACTATACCTGCCGTTGTGCCGGAAAAAGAACAAGGAGTATCAGATATTAGATTTAACAAACAATTGGCTTCGTTTGAAAAGCAAGCGGAAGAAGCATTGAGTTTAATTGAAGAAAAAGGCGGAACGGCATTCTCGGCGAAGAAAACGGCTTCCCGTATAAGTGGAACAACAAGTAGTCAATTATCCGGTTCGTTGCATCCAACGGACTGAGGGATAACTAATGGCGACAATTAAATGGGCTGGCGGCACATCAACAGATGCGAGCGTTGCGGCGAATTGGGTCGGTGGTGCTTTACCCACTTCTTCTGATGTTGTATCTTTTACAGGTTCAGTATCTAACATTTGTGATATGACTAATTTAAGCGCAGAAACATATCAAAAAATAACGGTTGTTAGTGATTACAACTCGACTGTTACATTTTCATCTCAAACAATAACATTAACAGATGGTGTAGGTCTTGAAATAAACAAAGCGGGTGTTTTTAATTGCGGCTCAAATGTAATTTTTGATTTTACAGGAACGCCAACCGGTAACGCATACAATTCAGATGGCTCGACAACAGGCCAACCACTATACACAGTAAAAATAGACAGTAGTAATGATACCAATTTAGATACTTCACCAACAGGTGTATTTATAGATGAAACCGATAGGTCTAATACAACATTTGTTTTCAAAAATAGTAGTGCGACTTTGAAAATGTATTTGATGGATGGTGTCTATCCTAATGTTAAATTTGAGCCTACTGCCGCTACAACCTTTGATACGAGAAATGCTTTTGATACATATACCGCATCAGATATAAACACATTATCTAAAATGAACGAATACGGAAAAGTAAATATGTTAAATTTTACAGTTACAGATACAGATATTACAGTAAGTGCTGGAAGTAAAAATTACGATGACCTAAATAAAATTTTCAAAATAAAAGGTTCAATTGCTACTATTGGTGCTAACACTTTTGATTGGGGATATGCTACTCTTGAATTAGAACCTACCGCAAATTCCACAATACCATGCACCGGTAGCACAACGCATGGTTCGGGTTTTTTCAAAGCGCATTATCATAAATTGGTAATAGAAGAATCAACAAGTAATTCTTATTACTATTTGTTAGAAACAGATTTGCGCTTAAATTGTAATGACTTGATAGTTAATGGAAGGCTTTATGGTAATAGCGATTACAATTCTTCTGCCGATACAACGGCAGAAATACACACAGTAAAAAGCCCTACAATAAATGGTGATTGGAATTTTCAACAAGTATCAGATGGTATATACCGAGCAAGAGGAACGCTTGAATTAAGCCCTGTTGCATACGGTGGAACAGGAAGAAGATTTCTTACAACCGATAGTGTTCTTTATGGTCGAGGTTCAAACGAAGTAGGTTTAACTACTAAAATACTACACCCTATATTTTTTGAAAGGTCGGCGATAGATACAAGCGCGGTTGATTTTAGAAGTCCAACGGCCACAGGTGCTACTGCATATCCTAACGCATTTCCTATGCCTTATGCTGGTAAAGTAGTAGCGGCGACATTCTTATTTGCTGGTTCCGCAATCACTACCACCGGAAACACAAATGTTATTAGAATAAGAAAAAATGGTGGAACAAGTGGTAGCGATATAAACGATGTTAGTTTTAATGAAGGTGATTTAACAAACACTAACGGCACAAATTATTCGCTTGTTGAAACGGGATTAACATTTTCATTTAGTGCGGGAGATGTTTTACAAGTTAAAAGGCAATCCGGTGCTACCGACTTAAACAACGGACAAGCAATTCTTTGGGTGAAGTTTGATTATTAGGTGATATTATGGAGTGGGATGAATTAAGAGGCGAGCGTGATTCTCGATTACTACAAATGGACCTTTACCAACTCGCGGTGTTATGGGAAGGTCTTACCGATACACAAAAAACAGAATTACGGAATTATCGGATTGCGTTATTAGATTTACCGCAAAATTACGATGACCCCGATATAGCATATAGTAATATGCCTACAAAACCAACATGGATGGGATGAAACGTTAATACAACACACATAACACAATACAGGTAGGGAGCGATTAGCATGGTTGATGTTTTAACAGACAACAAAAACCTTCTTTTTACTACACAAGCCGATAGGCTGAGTGTAACACCACACGCCGCACAGATATTCAAGGATGCGGATAGCGGATTCGTTTTCTTCGGTGATGGTAGCACCACCGCCGGACAATCGGCTGATGTAAGACCCGTTGTTGATAAAACCGATGATTACACTTTTACACGCACAGACGAGGGCCGAGTAGTAATGGCTAACAAGGGTTCGGGTATTTCTTTTACCGTTCCACCAAATAGTAGTGTTGCTTTTCCTGTTGATAAAACAGAATTAAAGGTTATGAACAAAGGGGCTGGAACACTAACGCTTGCCGCAGGTGGTGGCGTTACAGTTAGTGGAACAACAAGTATCGCTCAATATGCTCTTGCTACTATTCGTAAAGTAGGGTCTGACGCATGGGTAGTCTTTTCTTCTGTTGGTGTTACAGGTCCAGCAGGTCCAACCGGCCCGACAGGCCCAACCGGACCACAAGGTAATACAGGACCTACGGGAACCACAGGAAGCACCGGTTCGACAGGACCAACAGGGCCAACAGGACCAAGTGGCCCGACAGGACCAACAGGTCCGGCGGGTGCAGTAGGACCGGAAGGATTAGTCTTTGAGGGTGCGTGGAGTAGCGGCACATCTTATTCTATTGACGATGCAGTTACTCACAATGGAAATTCATATATTGCTACGGCGGCGCATTCCGGCCAAGAGCCACCTAACGCATCTTATTGGGCGGTATTATCTGCTAAGGGTGATACCGGCGCAACAGGACCTACGGGTCCAACCGGTCCGACAGGGCCGACCGGCCCTGCGGGTTCTAATGGTTCAACCGGACCTACCGGTCCAACAGGTCCTACAGGTCCAACAGGAAGTGCCGCCGGATTTGGAACGCCAACGGCTTCGACAGGCCCAATAGGTATTACATCAAGCGGCCCCGATACCGCAAAAATCTTTGCTTTTACAATTCCAGCCGGTGCTACAGGACCAACAGGGCCAACAGGTCCGAGCGGTTCAACCGGTCCTCAAGGACCTACAGGAGATACGGGCGCAACCGGCCCAACCGGTCCTCAAGGACCTACGGGAAGCACAGGACCTACCGGCGCGGCGGCAGGTTTTGGAACGCCTACTGCAACCACAGGCCCAATAAGTGTAACATCAAGTGGACCAAACACCGCTAAAGTTTTTGCTTTTGAAATTCCTCAAGGTGCAGTAGGACCAACAGGTCCGACAGGACCAACAGGGCCTACGGGTCCGACAGGCCCAAGTGGACCAGCAGGTTCAGATGGGTCGGATGGTTCAACAGGTCCTACCGGACCGACAGGTCCGACAGGAACAGCCGCAGGGTTTGGAACGCCCACTGCAAGCACAGGGCCTATTGGAGTAACAGGTAGCGGGCCGGACACCGCTAAGGTTTTCGCGTTTAGCATACCTGCTGGTGCTACAGGTCCTACAGGACCGGCTGGACCTACAGGACCAAGTGGCCCCACAGGACCAAGTGGCCCCACAGGTCCGGCTGGAAGTGATGGGTCGGATGGTAGCACAGGGCCTACAGGTCCAACAGGACCAAGTGGTCCGGCGGGTTCAACAGGGCCGACAGGTCCTACAGGACCGGAAGGTCTTATATGGGAAGGCTCATGGTCTTCTTCGACTACTTATTCTATTGATGATGCGGTTATACACAACGGCACATCATATATCGCAACCGCCTCACATACCGACGAAGAACCACCAAACGCTTCTTATTGGAATATACTTGCCTCCAAAGGAAATACAGGTAACACAGGACCAAGCGGTCCAACGGGGCCAGCAGGACCTACCGGACCAAGTGGGCCAACGGGTCCAAGTGGTCCAGCAGGAAGTGATGGCTCAGATGGTAGCGATGGCTCAACAGGTCCTACGGGTCCTACGGGTCCAACCGGACCTACGGGTTCAGCAGGTGCGGCGGCAGGGTTTGATACACCAACTGCCTCAACAGGACCTATTGGGGTGACGGCTTCCGGTCCTGCTACGGCTAAAGTGTTTGCTTTCTCAATACCCGCAGGGGCAACAGGACCAACCGGACCAGCAGGGCCAAGTGGTTCCGCAGGTTCAACAGGCCCAACAGGACCAGCAGGTCCAACAGGACCTACAGGACCAAGTGGACCAGCAGGAAGCGATGGTTCAGACGGCTCAGACGGCTCAACAGGACCTACAGGCCCTACGGGGCCAACGGGACCTACAGGGTCCGGCGGTTCAACCGGACCGACAGGACCGACAGGACCTCAAGGTTCCTTTGGTGGTGCTACTTTCAAGTATGATTTTAGCACTACTACAAGTAAGGCTGACCCAACCGCAGGAAAACTAAGGCTTGATAATTCCACACAAAATACTGCAACAGGTATTTACATTGACGATTCTGATTTAGACGGCACAGATATTCAATCATTCCTTCGCACGATTGATGATTCGACTTCGACTATTAAAGGTCATGTAAAGATAAGTAATTTAACCGACTCAAGCCAATTCGTCTTATTCACTATATCTTCTCTTACAGAAGAAAGCGGCTACTTTGATATTACAGTAAGTGCCGTTGATTCATCGGCTTCTTCGCCGTTTTCAGACGGTGAAGATATTGCCGTAACCTTTGCCCGAACCGGTGATAAAGGAGATACCGGTTCAACAGGGCCTACGGGACCTACCGGTCCTGCTGGCCCTACAGGTCCTACAGGACCAAGTGGACCTGCTGGCTCAGACGGGTCTGATGGTTCGGATGGTTCAACAGGACCTACCGGTCCTGCTGGTGGAACAGGACCCACCGGCCCTACCGGCCCAAGTGGTTCAACCGGTCCTGCTGGCGCGGCGGCTGGATTCGGCACACCTACTGCAAGCACAGGACCTATAGGTATTACTGCATCCGGCCCCGATACCGCTAAAGTATTCGCGTTTAGTATTCCGGCGGGTGCGGCAGGACCTACCGGCCCTACAGGACCCACAGGACCCACAGGTCCAACCGGACCTGCTGGTAGTGACGGTTCTGACGGTTCAACCGGACCTGCTGGTCCTACGGGTTCATCCGGTCCTACAGGACCAAGTGGTCCTACAGGTCCTACAGGCCCAACAGGGCCGGAAGGCTTAAAATGGGAAGGCACATGGAATAGTAGTAAGACTTATGCTATTGATGACGCGGTTATCCATAGTGGAACGTCATATATCGCAACGGCAAGTCATACCGACCAAGCCCCACCTAATGCTTCTTATTGGAATGTTTTGGCTTCAAAGGGAGATACAGGAAATACCGGCTCAACAGGACCCACAGGACCTACCGGTCCTACAGGCCCTACAGGTCCTAATGGGCCGACCGGACCTGCCGGTAGCGATGGTTCGGATGGTTCGGATGGTTCCACAGGCCCAACGGGTCCTACCGGACCTACAGGTCCTACCGGACCAACCGGAACGGCGGCTGGCTTTGGAACACCTACCGCTTCCACCGGACCTATTGGCGTTACTGCAAGCGGCCCTGCTACGGCAAAGGTATTTGCTTTTAGTATTCCTGCTGGCGCGGCTGGCCCAACAGGACCTACCGGCCCAACGGGTCCTACAGGACCCACCGGACCTACAGGACCTGCTGGTTCAGATGGGTCAGACGGTAGCGATGGTTCAACAGGGCCTACAGGGCCAAGCGGCGGAACAGGACCTACGGGACCAACAGGACCGACAGGACCAAGTGGGGGAACGGGCGCTATTGGTGGCTTAGATGATGTAATGATGGATGCTACTAATTTCGTTGATGGTATTTTGATTCAAACAAATAGTGATGGTTCAGCGCCAACAACGGGAACATTAAGTGGCGCAACCGAAAACATTGGTATTGGTAAAGATGTATTAAAGGCATTAACAAGTGCTGATTACAACGTAGTTATTGGGCCTGATGCCGGAGAAGCAATTACTTCCGGTGGATATAACACATTGATTGGTAGGGAAACAGGGCAATATATTTCCACCACAAGTAATACTGTAGCAATAGGAGATAATGCAGGTAGGTTTAATACAGGCGGAACTAACACATTTGTTGGGGTAAATGCAGGTAAAAGAGGAACAACAGGCGCGACTACTAATAATACAATGATTGGTAATTCAGCAGGTGGAAATAACACAGGCGGGAATAACACAGTTGTAGGACACCAAGCACTTACTTTTGGTGCAGGTGGGGCGAACAATGTCGTTATGGGTTATTTAGCCGCACAAGATTTAACTTCAGATTATAACGTAGCAATAGGTTCAAGTGCGGCATTAAATGTAACATCGGGAACAAGAAATATCAGCATTGGTGCAAATAGCATGGATGCTGCTACAACAGAAAGCGATAACATAGCAATTGGTTATGATGCTTTAGGTGGCGCAGTTAGTGGTGGAGAAAAGAATATCGCAATTGGAAGTTATGCCGGAGATGCAATAACTTCTGCTGATAAATCGGTATTAGTCGGACATCAAGCGGGAAGCACGATAACTGATGGTAGCGATAGTGTAGCAATTGGGCATCAATCAATGTTATATGGAACAGGACAGCAAAATGTAGTAATTGGTAGTGAAGCAGGTTTAGGTGTAAGTGGTTCTTCAACAGGTCAATACAACGTAATAGTAGGAAAAGAAGCGGGGTATGCTTATACTACTGCATCAAGCCTAACTTTACTTGGAAAAGGTGCGGGAGTAGCAATTACCACAGGAAGCAGTAATACCGCAGTAGGGAGAAATAGTCTATATGGAACTGTTGATGGTGCTAAAAATATCGGCATAGGATATACTGCCGGAGATAACATCACAAGTGGCGATTTCAATGTTGTAATTGGTGATGGTCAAGTTCCAAGTGCAACAGGAGATAGTCAATTAGTAATTGCTTCGGGTAATGGTGGTGTAACGTGGTTAAGCGGAGATGCTAACGGTTTAGTAGCACATAAAATAAGTGTAGTAGCAGTAACAGGCTCAACAACACTAACAGACGCACAATCCGGCTCGTATGTGTATTGCACAAGTAGCGGTGCGCCTACCCTACCTGCAACGGCAGAAGTGGGCCAACAATACACTATCATTAACAACACAGGTTCAGATTTAACACCCGGATTGGGAGCAAGCAATAGCACCGTTCCAAGTAGCCACACCGCCATATCTGACGATAAAGCAAGAACCTATGTTGCAGTTGCCGCGAATACATGGTTCTTCGTGGGGTGATTAAGTGGCCTCAATTAACTTAGGTGTTGTTGGTTGTATAGCCGCAAGCGCGGCGACCGTATCTGCACCAACAGGCGTTAGTATTGCAGAAGACGCAAGTAGCGGTCAAAATAATGCGTTTAGAATTGTTGATTCAGGAGAAGATATAATGACCGTTGATTATTCCGATTGGTCGAGCGCAACGAGTGAATCTTTCGGAACACAATATGAAAAAGAAGTTAGCGCGGGTGATTTAGGAGATTTCAACACTTATGGAGTTATAAATATGGATGTTTATGCTTATTTGAGAGCGACAGGGGCTACATCTTTTTCATGGAGTGGTGCGGTGTATTCAAACAGTTTTGGTTCGGGTAGTGGTGCGCCAAGCGCGAGTATATCTGGCGCAGGGGGCGCCGGTCAAGACGGAACGAGTAGCGGTGTTGGTATTAGGCTTATAATAAGTCCGGGTTCGGGCAGGGGCGGCGCAAACAATTGGCCGAGTGCAGGAATGAATGTTATTTACAAATTAACAGGAACGGCTACTAATTCAGGCGGTAGCACCGCCGCAGATTTATACTTGAAGTATTCATTCACAAGTTGATAACATGAAAATAGATATTAGTATTCCTGCTGGCGTATCAGGTGATTTTGAAATAGCACACTATACTAAAGATACAACTGATAATAAATGGCCGTTATATTTGCTTCATACCAATGAGGCTTATGATAACTATACTGTATTATTAAAAAAGGGTTGCGATATGCCGATAATGCAGGACTCAGAAGCAGAATATAACGACCACGAATGGCTGTGGAATAACGCAAAAGGAGATGTGTTAATCGGTGGTTTGGGAATCGGTATGACTCATCATATCTTAATAGAAAATCCAAACATTACATCAATTACCATTATTGAAAAATATCAAGATGTGATAGATTTAGTATGGGATAACTGCGTTAAAGATGAACGCTTTAATTTAATCCACGCAGACATAAACACATGGGAGATACCTGCTGATAGTCATTGGGATATTGGTTGGTTTGATACATGGATTTCAGATGGTGATTGGGGCGAATATAAAACCAACATGAAAGAAAAATATGGTCCTTATATTACAGAAATAAATGGTTGGTGTTGGTAAAACCCATTAAATATACACCATATTTTCTTAACATATAATGGACCACCCAAATTGGTTACTATACGAAGGAATCCTTAGCGAAGGAGATTGCGAGCGTTGGCTTGACTTAGGCAGACAAGCACCCATCCAAGATGCAAAAACCTTTGGCGGGCATGATACCCACCGTAAAACAGACATTAGGTGGCTTCCTAATGTTGCACCATACGCGGAAATGCACGATTTTTTAATGAAGGTTGCTATGGATGCTAACAAACAATTTAACCTTACGCTTACAGATTTACCGCCCCTGCAATTTACTGAGTATGCAGACGTAGGCCATAAGTATGATATGCACCATGATGTTGATTTCAACAGGCAAGACGGCAAGCACAGAAAATTAAGTATTGTTGTGCAATTAACCGACCCCGATGATTACGAAGGCGGAATCTTATCTTTTGCTCACACACAAAATCCCGACCCCGAAGCACTAATTAAGCGCGGTTCTATTATATGCTTTCCTTCTTACTTAGAACACGGCGTATCGCCTATTACTTCCGGCTCAAGAACGAGCCTTGTTGGGTGGTTTGAAGGTCCTCGCTGGCGATAATTTAACTATCGGTATTACGACCATAAAACATGGAAAAAGAGGATAAGCAATTCGTTGCGGTGATTCTTTTTTTAATCTTTTTTTTAAGCAATCATTCTGTTAGTTTTGACCTTGCGGAATCAAAACACCATACGCTCCCATGCTATACAGTAAAGGGAGAAGTAATAGAAAAAGAAGAAAATAATAATAATTATATTTTGTATGTTATCACTGAAATAGATGGTGAAAAACAAGGCTACAGTTTGCACGTTGCAGAAGAAACATATAAGAATCACGATGTAGGAGACACATACGAGCGGATAACCTGCGAATTAGCGTATCTAAATGAGATAAAAACCATAATTGATGAATTATTAGACGCAGGTATTATGGAAGTGAATGAGTGAAAAGAAAAGGAAAAATAGTCTATACCCCACCCGAAAAGTCATGGACTAACATAAACATTGAAGAAACACCTCATGGGTATAAACTTTATCGGGGTAGCGATAACAGACATTTTGCCGTCATTCCTATTTCCGCAGTAAAACAAATTGTATATGAGAGAGATTAAGATGCAAGAGAATAATACCACAATAATTGAAGATTGTATAGATTGTGTAAGCGAATCGTCATCCTTATTGGATGATATAGAAGTAGTGCTTGTAGCGATAGCCGCACTTTTGGCTATTGGCGCATGGGCCTACAAAAAGTATCAGATATTGAATGCTGACGGTAAGATTACACTTGACGAAGTAATTGATTCTATGGGAGAAGTAAAAGAAAAGGTATCAGAAGCAAAGGCTGAATTGAAAACCATTGAAGACACATTGGAATCACGAAATGTTGCTGAATTAAAGGCTATGTTGAAGGAAAAGGGCCTTGCTGTAACCGGCAAAAAGGCCGACCTAATCGCCCGACTTGAAGCAAGCATGGGTGACGATAGTGAGTGACGAAGTAATAGATTTAAGACTTGATAACTTAGAAGAAACCGCAAAAAGACATGAAAGACTAATCGAACAATTGGTTCAGTCTAACATGGATATGAAAACCGGTTTGGCTCAAGTGGCTACTGAATTAGAAGTTACTAACGGTCTTATCGCATCCTATATGTCTAACACACAAAAGATTACTTTAGCACTTATCGCAATTGTAGCAGGTGCTATGGGTATTTCAACGCAGATGTGATAAAATGGACCAAAACCAATGGTACGCATGGTGTCGTAATGTGGTTGAAAGGCTCACAAATGTTGAAAAGACACTAACAATCATAAACAAACGACAGAAGCGAATGCTTTATGTGGTATTGATAGGATTTGTGGCGGTGTTGTGTAATGGCTTATTATTGTTCTATAAGTGATGTTGGCTCTCGATTGGGCTTGAATAGCGGCCAGCGAGATAAGGCTAACACACGATTAACTTCGGCTATACGCAGGGCTACAATAGACATAGACCAATGCTTTCGTGATTATGGACGTGATGTGCCGTCAAGAGAAATCGCAAGCACTACACTTAGCGGCGCAGTAGCGGCTGGTGCTAACACTATTACTTTGACTTCTGCGAGCGCATTTTCTTCTGCTGGTAATGGTAACATTGACGGTGATTCTATCTCATGGACCGGCAAATCTTCTAACGATTTGACCGGCGTAGCGGGTATTTCATTTGACCACGCAGACGGTGTAACCGTTGAAGAAGGAGAGTTTGCTCATGTGCTTAGAGAAGTATGCGCTGATTTGGCGGCTTCATATTATTTTGAAGATGAGTCTATGTTTCAAACAGGGGGAACAGAAGGCTCTTTGCGTGGCTCAAGTCTTCGTGATAGAGGCACAATGAACCTTCGCCGGTTGGCCCATTTAGGGTCGGTTGATTGAGGGTGATTTTATGCTAAAAATAGAAGTGCATGAAGATTTCCCCGATGCCTTCGGTAAAGAAATAAAGAAAATATCTTCTGATATAGCCCGAGAGGTAGTTAATGCTCTAAACAAAGCACTACAGAAAGAAAAAGACAAATACGAAAAGGCTTTGAAAAGAACAGCAAAACCTCTTATCCGTCAAAAAAGATTTGTAAGAGGCTCTTGGGCTGAATTTTACAAGGTATTAGCCGATGAATTATATGCAGAAAAAATGGAAACAACACCCGTTATGTCTATGGTAACTATGACCGGAACAGGCGAAGAAATGTTTAGTGTTAAAACCGGTTTTTTTTCACATAAAGGAAGCGGAGGCGCGGATATACCAAGCCTATATTTTGGGGGTAAAAAGAGAGGAAAACCAACGACTCCTAAAAATCCCGAATGGGAAGGTGTTTATGTTAAAGCAACCAAAGGTAACCCTGTTAGCCACACTTTGATACGCGGTGCATCAAGAGGCCGAAGGTCAAATAAATTTACACAAAGTAAAGGTAGTCGAGGAAAATATGTAATACCAAAGGGTTACCAAAGCCCCGCTTGGAAAAACGATGGAAAAGAAAGGTTTGAAAAATATATCGCTTCTATCGAACAAGCATTCCAAAGAGAATCTAAAAGAGTATTGTCGGAGATGAATAGATAATGGCCGTAGCAACAAAGACTCAGTATTGGAATAGCCGTATGAACGGCACAGACCCCACTTCACTAACCGGTTCGTTTAATGATGATTGGTCCGGTAGCGGTGGTTCTGCATCGGGCGATTATTGGTTGGCTACATCATCCACTACCTATTCTATCACGCCAGCCGCAGACGATAATGATTTAACATTGTTAGCCGTTTTTTCTTTTAGTAATACATCGGATATACCGGCGGCTGGAACGGTGCTTATGGCCCTCGACAACGGAACGAAAAGGGTTGAAGTAAGGTCTAAAGGCAACGGTGATAAATTAGATTTGGTCGGCGCATCAACAGTAACTACACGCAGTTTAGATATTACAAAACAAGAAAATGACGCAATAGATTTAATCCTTAGATTAACTCTTGACTCAAGTGGAAATGGTAAATTATACGCAAGAGAAATGATTTACGATGACGATACTAATACTGTGTTTTATTCGGTGGTTGGTTCGTCTTCATCAAGTGCTACTGCATCATGGGGCAATACTGACGGAACGGTAAAATGGGCTTCTGTGTATTACAGTAAATTTGGCGCATTTACACCGGAAGAATTGATGCCTTCTGATTTTGCACAGGACACGCTATCTCGTATGGGTATAGCCATTGTTAATCAGATTAAAAATAGTAAGCGAATGTATTTGAAAACGCAGGTTGATGACGATTCTATCGTGTATGGTTATGATGTTTCTATGGTTAGATTAACAAAAATGATGCCGCCTGTTATTCATGTGTTGATAGAAAACATAGATTCTCCATCATTTGATACATTAGGTGGTTCAAAAGTTAGACAAAATTACGATGTGCGAGTATTAGTTACAACAAGAGGAACGAATTACGAAGACGCATACCGTGAAGGAATAAATATACTCGGTGAAGTTTTTGATGAAATTTATACAAATACAGGGGTTTTAGGAACGACAGACAGTATTATTTCTTATACATCTGAATTAGATGTAAAAATAGATGATGACGATACAGTTTGCACCCACCAAATGTTATTTACTTATCAAAGGCTCATAGACATGAGGCATCGTTGATAACCTTTAAATGACGCATGATTCGTGCGTCTATACAATAATAGGTGATAATATGGCTGATGACTTTCTAAATCGTTATGTCGGAATAGTAAAAGAATCTTCCTATGGAACAGACCCTACATCGGGTTATCTCTATGGGGAAGTGGATGAAGAATCTCTCGGACACAAGTTCGACTTGATGGTTCGTGAAGACATGAGTAAGCCGATTTCCTCAAAAGCAGTAACCGGTAAGGAATACAGCGAAGGAGATATTAACCTTGCTATGCAAGTGGATGACTTCGTAGCGACCTGTCTTTTGGGCTTTTTCCCAACCGATAGCGTATCGGGTAGCGGTCCATACACACATACATTACTTGAACCGTCTTCTGCTTCTGATGAATACCCTTCTTATACTATCAAGGTTGGTCGTGAGCAAAAGCAACACACCTTCACCGGTATGTGTGCTAACACACTAAATGTCGCCGCAAATGTAGGCGAGTATGTTATGATGAGCGTTGGTTTTTACGGTAAGGGAGAATCTGCCGTAGCCGCTCTCGCTACACCTACTTATGATGGTGCGGCTCTTGACGCACTTTACTTCGCAAACGGCGAAGTCAAGTTTGGAAGCGGTAGCGCAGTAGCAACCGTTAAGTCATTTTCTTTTGATATTAACCTAAACCAAGACCCCGACAACGCTTACGCTCTCGGTGGCGCAGGACCACAAAGAAAGATACCTAAGCAACGCAGGGAGATTACAGGAACAATCGAGTTTAACCAAGTCCTATACACCGCTACTGATGGTGAACCAACATACAGCACACTAATTGCGGCTGATGGTGATGTGGATAACCCAAGCGGCGCAGATGCGGCTATGACTCTTGTATTAAAGGATGAGGGCGGCACAGAAAGCATAACCTTTGATTTCAAAAAGGTTTTCTTTGAAGCACCGGAAGCATCAGTAAGTGGTCGAGATACAAACACAATGACCGTCAATTTTAGAGGACTATACGATTCAACAAGCGGCGGTGCGGCTAAGGCTATGACTTGTGTTCTAACAGGAAACAGTCTGCAATCCGGCGCATACTGATGGTGGTTAAATGAGTCATACAATTGCTGACCCGACAAAAATGACGGTCCATGAGATTAAGACTACTATGGAGTCTGCAAACACAGACCTACAGACTTTCTTAAGAACCCTCGCGGCAAGTGATGATGTAGTAAGCATCAATTATATGCAAAACAAAAATTCAAATCGTATCGTTATCAATGTAACATACGAAGACCAATGATGGTGAGATAAATGACTGAAAGATATGAAGACGAACACGGCGTTTGGGAAAAGAGAGTTATCGAAGGCCGAGTCAAAGATGTTTTGGTTGAACCAAAAGTAGTGAAAAAGGCGGCTAAGAAAGCCGCACCAAAGAAAAAGAAAGCGAAGGTGAGTGAAAGTGCCGGTTCTGCAAAAGGAAATTGAATTGAACGACGAAAGAAAAATACTTGTGCGTCAAGCATCGGGTATTGAAAAGATTAGGCTTGAGAGTAAGCAAGCAAAAGTGCTAAGAAAATTTAGGCACTTTGGCGAACCTACCTCATGGTCCGAAGAACAACAAATGGAGTTTTCGGATGCCCTCGATGAAGAAGGATGCGGGATAGCCGACCAAATAGATGCGTGGCTTCCTAACTGTATTCTATCAGAAGATATTACAATCAATGACCTAAACACAGAAGAATTACTGCGTGTTTTAACCTTTGTTAGAGGCGACGAAACCATAGCACCGGAAGGTGCGCCCCCTTTGGAGTAGTGGCCCACGCCGCTCCGACTTTGTGTATGGCGTTTAAGGGCCAAACGGCCTCAGATTTTTTTTGGAGATACCAAGAAGAAGGCGGTATGCAAAGCCTCAATTTAGACTTACTCGTAGCGGCTGAAATGAGCGAGAGAATAAACGAAGCATCAGAAAGCGCAAAAGGTTCTGCGGCGGCTAAGAAAGCCGTAGCAAGGCGCGACCGTAGGAGAGAGCAACGCAAACGCATAAATAACAACCGTGATTTATTTCAAATGATGAGCGATAGCGGTGTTCCGATTCAAGCCGCAGATAGTGAGAGCGTGGGTGAATGATAGAACCGGTCCTTTTCTTTTCTCCAATTTGGGTTATCGCTACTGCGGCAGTAGCCATGATTGTTCTTCGTGGTGGTGTATCTCGGTTATTCTTTAACCTTGTAGGAACATTCCAAGCCAGCAGACTTATTCACGATGCGGAAGCCGCATCCATAGCACTTCAAGGTCTTTTTGTTGATGCCCTTTCCGGTGTGTTAGAAAGCGCACAAGAATTAAATCAACAAATCGTTGAAATCGAACAAGCGGTTATCCCTATTGCGAGAGAAGTCGAGATTGCGACCATTGAATTTGAGAAATTCTTTGATACTACCGTTATTACCACAAATCAATTAGACAAAATGGCCCGAAGCGTTAAGGCTATTGGTGCTGAATTTGGTTTCGTAGGTGATGAAGCATTAGCCGCAGGTGGTAGGGCGGCGCAATTGCAGGCTCTTTACGGTCCGGGTGTTGTCGAGCCACTAACAAGGGGTGGTTTGGCTCTCGGATTCGTTGGTGATATGGGCGGTGCAGATGCACAACAGGCTTTAATTTCTCTAATGCAACAGAATGCTCTTGTAACAGGAGATTTAACACAGGCTCAATTCTCTCTCTTATCCTCATACGAACAAAGAGATGTGGTTACTGCATCTGTAGCCGACACACTAAACAAACTAAACAGCGTTGAAGATAGGTCGGCGGCTCGTATGCCGGAAATCATTGAAGCCATGAATCATTTTGGTGGTGTAGCAAGATTAGCCGGAGAAGACATAGGGTTTATGGCCGCTATGACGGCGACATTGATTGAGCGTGGTATTCGCGCGGAAACTGCGGGAACGGCTCTTAGATTTACTTACGCAAGAGTCGGTGGTGATATTAACGGCGCAGGTCAAGCGTTAAGAGATTTAGGCGTGGCGACACACGACGCAAACGGCGAATTAAGACCAATGCAACAGGTTCTCAATGATTTAGCACCGGCATTTAGTCAAATGAACGACCAACAACAACAGGCTCTCGCTCAGACTATGGCTGGTAACAGACATTATGCTCGTTTGCTTCTTTTGATGCAAGACCTTGAAAGAGCAAATATGCTTTTCAATGAGGCTCAACAACAAACCGGAAAAGTAATGGAAGAAAACGGAGAGGCCGCAGGTTATCTTGCTGACCTATTCGCAGATACCGCTTTCCAAATAGAACAGACAGAAGCAAGGATTACAAACTTACAAGCCGCAATCGGTGAGCGATTATTACCGGCGCAGTTAGCCGCTCTTGAAGCACAAGAGGATATGCTTATCGCCATAGAGGGTATCATAGGTGCATTTGAAGGAACGGCAATAGGTGGATTCTTAGAACAATTATACGAAGCAAGACTTGTGATAATGAATATCTATGCGCCGTTCTTCCAATTATACCTAAATATCTATGCCGCTTCAATTGCGCTATCCGGTTTCAGACAGGTTATGAGGGCTATTAACGGAGAGCAGATAGCGTTTATTATGGGGCAACAAACAAACAACGCAGTTACTCTCGCTCAGGAAGATTTGAGAGCAAAAAAATTAACGATAAATAATTTAAAGCAACAGTCTTCTGCGAAGTTAGCGCAAATAAACGCAAGAACAAGTGTGTTAAGAAATAAATTATTAGATAATAGATTAAAGAAAAATGGTGTTGAAGTAAAACAAAAACAATTAGTCTTACTAATAGACCGACAAACCGCTTTAGTAGCATTGAAAAAAGAAAAAGGACAAAAATCAATGGTTAAATTAACTGCGATAAATAAAGAAATTAAAAATCTTGAAAAAGAAATAGAGAAGCAAATACTCAATACAAAGAATGCAGAAGCCGGAACAATGAAAAAAATAACCGCTTTAGAAAAAGAGCATTTAACATTGGTTGATTTGATAGCCCACCACACTAAAGATTTAGTTTTATTACAAGAAAAACTCACCGCCGAAATAGAGCAAATGAATGCCGAGTTAAAAGAACAAGGCGCAATCTTAACCGGAAACCAACACGCTTTGACCGGTGCGGTATCGGGCGCGATGGCCTTTAGTGGTGTGGCTATGATTATGTCTATGATATTGATGGTTGTTGGAGAAAACATAAATAAAATACTCCCTAAACAATTAGAATTTGCGAACAACGCAGAAATTATGATGGTCGCTATGGTATTCTTAGCGGCTTCCTTTGCACCGATGATAGGTCAAATGATAACAACTATTGGTTTATTAACCGTAAAAGCAGGTATGACTTTGTTTAACATTGTTAGAAATGTTTATCTCGCCGCTTCTAATTTTATGGTAGCGGTA
>TARA_R100001443_G_scaffold1056_1_pt1 | contig 28237 bp, 50 predicted proteins | sample TARA_R100001443 | Tara Oceans TARA_R100001443 (sample SAMEA2622142) | marine metagenome | biome: marine biome (ENVO:00000447); feature: deep chlorophyll maximum layer (ENVO:xxxxxxxx); material: "saline water (ENVO:00002010), including plankton (ENVO:xxxxxxxx)" | depth 50 m
TATAAATGGTCAAGTATTTGTTAGTGAAGATGAACAAGCAGGAACATACCTGCCGAACTTAACTGTGCAATATGATTTTACTTATGAAAGAACAAGCGCAACATTAGTAGAAAATAAACCAACAGCCACAAAACCAAAAATTTTCTATTATAGTGGAACAAGGACAAACATATTAAATACAAGTGGAGATCAAATATATATTTATTTTCATAGAGCAACAGCGAATGGTGTAACAGCTTTACGCTTTAAGAATTATGCCCTTTGTAGTCCTTTTGATTTACAAGCAGTAACAACATCAACATTAACGTCTAACAATCAGTCAGTTTATTGGAATGCTACACCACCAATAGTAGGGGGTTTAAGTGTATTTAATTATGATCTCAATTTTGGTAGTTGGTTTAATAATACATTATACGGCAAATATTGGAAACCATATTTGGACAATATCTATTCTGATGATGCTAGAATTATGGAATGCTATTTGAATTTAAGTGAAGTTGATATTTTCAATTTTAGTTTTTCAGATGAGTATTTTATAAAAGATACATATTGGCGTGTTCTTAGTATTTCAAATTATCAGGTAGGTGCAAAAGCATCTACAAAGGTTACATTAATAAAATCATTAGATACACGTTTAAATTGTAGTGGTTGCAATGATGTAATTGGAGCATTAAGCAATGGATCTAATACTTGGGGGAACTATTGGGTATGGTGTCCTGATGACGATCCAACTTGCACACCATCTACATCAGGAACGGCATTAGGTCTTTTCACATCTCCTGAATGTTGTACCTGTAATGGTGGTATTATATTGACTAATACAGAACAAGCATCTAATCCTGGCGAGTATATGTGTTATGCAAATGCAGGAAGTTTGCCATTAACTATGCAGAGCATTTTTGGAAATACAGCATTGATTATGCCTAGTCAATTAAAATCTATTATAAGTGGAAAAATTGGGGGAACTCATAGACCAATAGTAACAGGTGTTGATAATAATAAATACGCATCTAAAATTTTAAATTATTATGGTGATGACATAGTAATTAAATACAGACCAACAAATTCAAAAATACCTCAATACAGAGGTGAATCACATAGAATGATTTTAACAGGTCAAACTAATGGAAATACGCTTGGTTACGCATACCCTAGTGGAGATCAATTTGCAAAACCTTTGTATGTACCTGATAATTCAAATATCGTTATTAGAGTTAAGGGCATTAGCACAGTAGTCGGTGGAACAAGTGCCACTTATACATTAGGAACAACTGATGCCTTTGCATCATTTACAGCTTTTGTAATTCAAGGTGGAACAAAAAAACAATTAGGTGCAGTAGGTGGTGAGGTTGAATTTCAGTTACGAGAAGGATCTAACCCTGTTACTTGTACACTTAACATCTTAATAGATTCTGATGGTATTTTGCAATTCGGTTTACAAGATAGTCAGACAGACACTATAAGGTTATGGACTTTGACAGCAGAAATTGATGTTAATGAAATTAGTAATATGGCATTAGGATATAATGAAAATTTTGCAATATATCAGAACGCTAAATATATAGATTTTCAAAATTTAGATAGATTAATATGGAACTAAAAAAATACATAGAAGCAACATCAGATTTAATTATTCCAAGCATTGATCATTTACAATTAGTTGATTACAAAGATAAGGAATTGGATTTTGCTTATGGATTGCAGGAATATCACACAAGTTTTAGAAGAATGTTAAAAGAAATAATAAAAATACTATGGCGGTAGACAAAACGATTAAAATTAATGTTGATGCTAAAGACGGCATCAAGCAAGTTGAAAAATTAAAAAAGGGCGTAGAAGCAACAGGAAAAGGTGCAAAAAATTCTAAAAAAGGGTTTTCAGCTATGCAATCTGGAATAAAGGGGGTTGGATTAGCTTTCAAAGCAATGGGTGTAGGTCTTATTGTTTCGGCATTTGTAGCATTAAAAGACGCATTGGGAGAAAATCAAGCTGTAATGGACAAAGTGAATCTTGCATCTGCAGTGATCGGTGACATTTTCCAAAAATTAGTAAATACAGTTATGGCAGTTGTCAAGTCATTAGGTCTATTAGGAAAGGCAATTGGAAAGGTTTTAAAAGGTGAATTCAAAGAAGCAGGTGATTTAGCAAAAGAATCATTTAATGGTGTTAAAGATGCAGTAGTGGGCAGTAGTGGTAGCTTTTCAGATTTTGTTGAAAACGCAAAAGAGAGTGCAAAAGAAACTGTCGCATTTGCAAAAGCACTAACGAACCTAAATAAAGAAGTGAAGTTAGCAGAAGCAAATCAAAGATTATTGCAATTACAATACCAAAAAGACGCAGAAGTTCAAAGACAATTACGTGATGATATAAGTTTAACTTTTGAAGAACGTATTGCAGCAAATGAAAAATTAGGCCAAATCTTAGATGAGCAGTTTGCCGAAGAACAGGCATTAGCACAAAAAAAATTAGATTTAGCAGAATTAGAATTATCACGTAATAAAGATAATGTTGATTTACAAGTAGCAGTAATAAATGCTAAAACTGAAATGGCTGATCTTGACGAAAGAATTACAGGACAAAGATCGGAACAATTAACTAATTTAAAAGCATTAGAGAAAGAAAAAGCAGATGCAGAGATAGCCGAAATAAAAAGAGTAGAAGATGCAAAACAAAAAGCAATAGATGACCAAAAAAAGATAGATGACCAAAAAGAGAAAGACAGACTAAAAGGAATTGCAGACAAAAAGAAACAAGATGATTTGGATTTAAAAAATGCCAAATTATTAGCTGAAAATAAAAAGATGTTACAAAGGAAAGCTGTTTCTGATGTTGTTGCTATTTTAGGTGAAGAAAGCAAGGCAGCAAAAGCTATTCAAGTCGGTATGGCAATTCGTGACACATTTCTTGGAGCAACAAAAGCATTAGCACAAGGTGGTATATTTGGTGCTTTATCAGCAGGTGGTATTATTGCTATGGGTATGGCTAATGTTAAAAAAATAATGTCTACAGGTGATGATGGTGGGGGTGGAGATGCAGCAGCAGGTGGTGGTGGTGGTGATGTTCCTGCTCCACCAACAGAAGTAGTAGGTGGAATAGGTGGAATGATACCAAATTTAGAAAACATTTCACCTGCAGGTGATGATGGTGCACAACCTGTTCAGGCATTTGTAGTAGAAACTGATATTTCTAATTCACAAGCATTACAATCTGAATTAGATTTACAAGCTACATTATAAACAAAATTACAAACTTTATATTTATAGATGATATGGCTAAAAAGAAAAAACTTATTGAATTAATAATTGACGAAACGGCAGAACATTTTGGCGTTGATGCAATTTCTGTTGTTAAATTTCCTGCTATTGAAGAAAACTTTGTTTTTTTTAATAATGATTTTCTAAGTCTTGCAAAAATAGATGAAGAACAAAAGCAGTTAATCGGTGCAGTATTAATTCCAGATAAAAAAATTCCACGTTTAAATAAAGAAACAAACGAAGAATATGATGTGTACTTTACAAAAGAAACTATTAGACAGGCTCAAAAGCTATTTATGTCAAGTTTAAACAACAATAATCATACTCTTGAACACAAAGATCCTGTACAAGGATTAACTGTCGTAGAATCGTGGATTAAAGAAAATAAAAAATATGACAAATCTAATATGTATGGCTTTAATAATATGCCCGTTGGAACTTGGTTTGTTCAAGTATCTGCAGAAAACAATCCTGAAATTTGGGAAAAAATAAAAAACAAAGAAGTACGAGGATTTAGCATTGAAGGTTATTTTACAGACAAATTAATTGAGCAATCAAAAGAGGTTGATATACTTGATGAAGTTTGTGAGGATTGTCCTGATGAGGTTATGTTGGGAAAAATAAAAAATCTCATTTTAGCTAATGAATTAAATCCTGTTGGAAGTTTAGATGGTGAGCCATTATTTAGAAATAAAGAAGAAGCAGAAATATATGCAGAAATGTTTAAAGGTTGCTCAGGATCACATCCTCATAATGTAGATGGTGTTAAGTTATATATGCCCTGTGTAGATCATTCTTCTGCTACTATGCGTGAAGAAATGGAAGGTGACCACGACAAAAAAAAGAAACGAAAAAGAAAATACAAAATGTTAGAATATGTATCATTTGCTAAAAGAAAAGCAATGTTAAAGTATTCTTGGGATGATTGTATGAAAGATCAAATAAAAGAATACGGAAACAAAGAAACGGCTGCAAAGGTCTGTTCAGCAATTAAAAACAAGACTGTCAAGAGATAGAAAATAAACAATACTAATACTTTTATATATATTAATGTTATGGGAACAATCGAAAAAATTTTAAATATCTTAAAAATGAAAAACGAACCAAAATCTTATTCTGTAAAATTTTATGCAGAAATGAAACTTGATGACGGAAGGGTTGTCGCTACCGAAGATGATCAATTTATGATCGGCTCAAAAGTATTTGCTGTTAGTGATGATGGGAATGCAGAAGCATTAGAAGCAGGAAACTACACAATGGAAAATGGAAACAAATTAACTATCGGAGAAAATTCTGAAATACTTGATTTAGGCGAAGAAAAAGAAGCTGAGGATGTTGAAGAAGCATCTGCCGAAGAAGAATTATCAGAAGAAGTTGAAGAAGTAAAAGAAGAAATGGCTGATGCAGAAGATACTGACTGGGCAAAAACATTTGAAGAAATGAAAGACCGAGTGGCTAAACTTGAAGACAAGGTATTTGGAAAAAAAGCAGAAGAAGAAACAGAAGAACTTTCAGAAGAAAAAACTGAAATGAGTTCAGAAGATGTTATCGGAGACCTTATGAGTGAGGTTGAAGAACTAAAAAGCAAAATCGTAGAACTTAGTAGCGAACCTGCTGAAGAAGGTATTACATATTCACCAGAAGGATCTAATGCTACAACCACTATGGATTTAGGAAAACTGTCATCACAGGAGAGGGCAGCATATTACATTAACAATAAATAATTATAAAAAGATGAGCAAATATCAAATTTCAAAAAAACGTGACTTTGCAACTGATATCGTAATTAATGGCGATACTTATGCAGGTGTCCACGCAATGCCCTATGTAACTGCTGTTGTCAGAACGCCTGATACAATAGCGAAGGGATATGTGAGAACAATAGATGGTTTAACAAAAAGTGCAGTTATTAATAACATTGCATCTGCAAATCCTGTTCAGGCTGCAGGTTGTGATTTTGATAATACAACTACAATTTCTACAACAGAGCAAGTTTTAACTTTAACTGATTTAAAAGTAAATGAGCAAATTTGTAGAGGAACAGTGTTTCCAACTTGGATGGGTCAAGGAATGGACAGAAACGGAAACCTTCCACAAGCATTCTCTGACTTTGTATTACAGGTTGTTGCAGGTAAGGCAGCACAACAATTAGAGATCGGAATATGGCAAGGTGCAGCACCTTTCGGTGTTGGATTCTTATCTGACGATGGAACACAAGATGAAGCAGGTGCTGATGCAAGTGCATTGAAAGATTTTAGTGAAGTTACTTTTGCAAACCCTTTAGATGCAGGCGACATTATTGATGGCTTAAAAGCAGTATATAGTAGTGCAGCAGCAAATCTACCACAAATACTAACTAAGCCAGGATTTGGATTTTATATGAATGCACAAACATATTCATTCTATTGTCAAGCTTTGGCGGCAGCTACTACATTCCAACAATTAGGTGCAGCAGGTAATTTTGATGCATTAACATATATGGGCTTCCCAATTTACGTTTGCCCAGGAATGTTTAATGATGTTATTGTTGCAACGTACCCTGAGAATTTAGTATTTGGAACTAACAATGCTACTGACTGGACTGAGGTTCGATTAATACCTACATACGAATATGATGGTTCTGACAATGTAAGAATTGTTATGAACTTTGCAGTCGGTGTTCAAGTTGCAGTAGCAACAGATGGTGTATACGGATCAACTGTTTGGACTTAATAGAAACTTTAAATGGGAGGTTGAAATACACCTCCCTTTTATTAACTTTTAATACAATAATAATATGAGTTGTAATTTATCGGCAGGAAGATTAGTATCGTGTAAAGATACTTTGGGTGGAATTAAAACCATTTTCATAGGTAAGGCATACGCAAACAATGCAGTTACTAATGCAACATTTGTAGCTAACGGAACAGATGCTTTGCAAATTGACACTATGGGTTTTGCTAACTGGTCATCTGCAGACACGAATGTAATGACATTATATAGATATGAGCTTCGACCAAATCTTAGTTCTATGACAGTAAATGTTACAGCTAATAAAGATAATGGCACAACATTTTACACGCAAACATTATCTGTTACATTACAAAAACTTGATGCAGCTATGAATAATGAGTTAAAACTTATTGGATATGCTAGGCCACAGATCTTTATTTTAGATACAAACGATAATTTGTGGATGATGGGTGCTACTAATGGTTGTGACTTAACAGGTGGAACAATTATTACAGGTACGGCTATGGGTGATATGCAAGGCTATACTATGGAATGGTCAGCAGATGAGATCACACCATTGTGGATGGTGAAGAAAACAGGAGGTGATGTGAATGCAGCTGACTATCCATTTGATAGTTTAGGTGATGCAGATGCTGCCCTTACTATTTCACCAGCATATTAATCGCTACCAATTATACAGAGAGAAAAGGGGTTTTTTGCCCCTTTTTTTGTACACTAAAAAACAAATCACTTATATTTATATTTATAATAAACACGCTATGGCTTGGAAAGTAAAAAAAGAATTTGAAAACTTGAAACTACCACATCTCAATTATTATTTAGGAGATTTAAATGAAAAACAAATTAGAGGATTAGGTGATCACTATAAAGAATTATATTTCACAAAAGCAAAACCTAAAAAGAAAAAAGATGAGTTGGAGAGATAAGTTCACATTGAAAGATGTTTACAGAGATTTTGATGAATATACAGATGAAGTAAAAGCAATAATTTTAGATAATTTTGAAAATGATATGGATAAATACTATGGAGAATGATTGAGGTAACACAAACAACTTCTGACACACCTGTTGCAGTCACTAGCTTTTGGCAAAGTATAAGAGACGATATTTCTAACACAGCAATTAAACCATTAATTTGTTATAAAAGTCAAGCAACAAAAAAAGAAGTATGTTTTTTGCCAACAAGTGGACCATTTTACACTGATAGATATATGTTATTATTTTATTATACTATTGCAAGTAATCCAAATCCATTAATTGGATATTTACAACTTGGAACAACAGATTTTCCTTATGGATTTTATGATGTTACTATTTATGAAAATAATATATCAGGAAATTTAGATCCTGCAAATGCAATTAAAATAGTATGGACTGGTTTAATGAATTTAATTCCTGAATCAACAAATCCTGCAGTTGAATACAAAGATTATAATACTAATGATTCAGACACAGAAGTTGTTTGGATAACATTTTAAAATTATGATGCAAGTTAAAATCGAAAATATAGGTGATACACTTTTGCTAAATACGTTTTATTTAGATATTCACGACAAAATGACAACAGATTCTGGTCGTGTCTTATTAACTTTAACGAGTCAATTTACAGGAAAGTCAAAAACAGTGTCTGTCAATACAATATACACAAACAAAGAAAGATATATTTCTTTAAGTTTTTTTACAACAAGAATGTTAAATTTAGAAGATTTATTGGAAGCAAAAATACAATTAGGCACAAAAGAATTTCCAATGGGATTTTATGATACTATATTATACCAAAATACAGATGATAATAATCTTGACACAACAGGTCTGCCTGTTATTTGGAATGGCTTAATAAATATATCAGGAAACACGAACACAACAGAATCAGTGAAATATACAGAGTATACAACTAATGATGCAGACACAGAAAGCATTTACTTAACAAACCCACTATGAATTTAAATTTAGTAAAATTATCACATTATAACATTCCACACTTAGTGGAAAACACTAACCAAGATTGGATTAGTTTTGGTCAAGACAATTTATATCCAAACTATTTATTAGATCTATTTCTTGGTAGTGCTATTAATGGTGCATTAGTTAAATCAATAGGTGCTATGATATATGGCGAAGGATTAGAAGCAACAAATGCTGATGAATCTACAGATACAAAAGAATCATATTTAAGATTAACAGAATTATTACACAATTCAGATGATGATGTTTTAAAAGATCTTGCTCTTGATTTAAAATTATTTGGTGGCTGTTATGTTAATGTAATATGGTCAAGAGATCGTAGTCGAATAGCAAAGATGAAACATATACCTGCGCAATATATTCGTTCTGGTAAAATGATAGATGGAGAAATTGAGCATTATTACTATTCTGCTGACTGGTCAAAACATAAAAAATCTGAATACAAACCACGTGCTTACAAATCATTTAGCACAGAGGATAGAACACAGGCAAGTCAAATTCTAATGATTAGAGATAAAAATCCTGCATTATTTTATGGCTTTGCACCTGATTATGTTGCAGCTACAGATTGGATTCAAATGGAATTAGAGATTGCACAATTTCATTTATCTAATATAACATCTGGAATGACACCATCTATGCACGTTGGTTTTTCAAATGGTGTACCTACTGATGAAGAAAGGCGAACAATCGAAAGACAACTAAATGAAAAATTTGCAGGTACTGGTAACGCTGGCAAAATACTCATCACTTTTAATGATGGTAAAGATACAGCACCTATTATAGAACCAATCCAAATGAATGATGCTCAGTCAGCTTGGGTGGAGATGTCAAAACAATCTGTATCTCAAATTTTAGCAGGTCATAGAGTTACATCACCGATATTATTTGGTATTCGTGCAGAGGGTGGTGGTCTTGGAAATAATGCTGATGAATTACGTGATGCATATAGCTTATTTAATAATACAGTCATAATACCATTCCAAGCAACTCTTTTAAAGGGTTTAGACAAGATTTTTAGGGTTAATGATATAAACCTTGATTTGTACTTTAAAACGCTTAAACCTGCTGATTTTATTGATCTTGAAGTTACTAAGACACAATCAGAAGAAGATCAAGAGAAAGAGGGTGTTACAAAAGAAAATATTGATTCTGATAATTTGAAACAGGAATTTAAAGATTTAAAAGACATAGACACTAAACCAACAAAAGGAATGATTGAAGAAGCTAAAAAAGGTCTTGAATGGCGTAGAGAATATAAAAGAGGTGGAACAGAGGTTGGTGTAGCAAGAGCAAGAGATATTGCTAATGCTAAGAATTTATCAATAAAAACTATAAAACGAATGAATAGTTTTTTTGCTAGACACGAAAAAAGTTCAAAGGGTGGAGAGGGTTTTGAGCCAGGGCAAGATGGCTTTCCAAGTGCAGGTCGTATAGCTTGGGCATTGTGGGGTGGAGATGCAGGTCAATCTTGGGCAGAGAAAAAAGTCAAAGAAATTGATGGCGTTCGTGAAGATATGTTTATTAATGTTGAAGATGATGATGTTTGTTTAGATTATTTTGATGAAGTTGGAATTACATTAGATGATGAAGAATGGTTTGAAGCATACGAAGAAGAATTAGATGAACATTCTTTTGATTCAAGATATCACGAATTTGCTTATGCTCCTGCAGGAACACCAAATGTAGCTGATAGTTCAAGTGATGAAGGTATGTTCAGAATTTTATATAGATATTCTCAAACATTATCTATAAGTAAAAAAACAGGAGAAGTGACAAGCAGAAAATTTTGTGAAAAAATGGTTGCAAAATCTAAACAAGGCACATTGTATAGAATGGAAGATCTAAAAAAAGCATCACAAAGAGCAGTAAACAAAGGATTTGGCCCTAATGGTTCAAATACATATAATATCGCCTTATACAAGGGTGGTGCTAATTGTAAACATAAATGGATTCGTGTTTTTTATTTCAGAAGACAAGTACCAAAAGGCAGAGTGTTTGTTGATGTAGATGGTAAAGAGTATCAAGGTGGAGAATTTTTGCCTAATGGTACGCTAAATAATTTCCGAGAAGTATCGCAACAATTTGCAAATAATAAAATAAAAATGCCAGATGATGCAGAGATGAGAAAAACAACGTGGAAAATGAAAAATCACGGATTTTTAAAACCAAGAAGAGAAACAGAAAGAAGCAGGTCAACGCCTGTATAAAATAAATTTAAACTATGGCAATACAACACACATTATATATAAGTTCAACAAGGTTAAAAAAAGATTCAGCACTTGGGGGTTCTGTTTCAGATGATCTAATTATGCCGTATATCTTATTAGCTCAAGATATGCACATTTTACCAATCTTAGGAACTGACCTTGATAATAAATTAAAAGCATTTATTCAAGCAGGAACCTTAGCAGGAGATTACAAGACGCTAGTTGAAACATATTTACAACCTGCATTGGTTCAATTTTCATTTACACAATTAATGCCTTATTTAAGATTAAGATTTGTAAATAATGCAGTTGTAGTTATGGGGTCAACAGAACAAAGTTCAAGTGCAACCTATGATGATTTAAAACCTGTAATGGACACAGCTACTGATGCAGCAGAATTTTATCGTCAAAGAATGATTGATTATTTAAGAAACAACTCAACATTGTTTCCTGAGTACACAAGCAATACAGGTGCAGATCTCAATCCGACAACAAATAACTATTTTGCAGGAATTAACTTAGATCCAACAACACCAAGAAGTAACAGATTGAAAAGCTATTTACAAGGCACAGGAATTACAATATATGGGTGTTAAAAGAAAAACATATGCTCCAAGCAAGGAGAATTTTAAGAAACTTAAAAACTATATTAAAAAATTAAATTATGGCTGGACAAAGACTGACCGACAAGACAGCACTAGAAGAACAAGCAGGTAGTGGTGACTTGCTTATGCTTGTGGATGTAAACGACACCACAGGTAGTAGCGCAGGAACATCTAAGAAAACAGATTTTAAATATGTTATTCAAACGGACAAGTATTCTTTAAACAACACAGAGGTTCAAGCATTAAGCACAACATCCAAAACACTTGTTGGTGCGTTAAGTGGATATATGCCGACTATTTATAATGTGACAGTATTATGCACCTATGCTGCAAATACAGAAAGTTCTAATGTTAGTTTATATCTTGGATATGATGATTCACAAACTATATTATATTGGGATTTGGGTTCTCGATTTATGGGTGCAAAAAGTGCTGACGCTTCTTATCAATTTACAGGACATCAACCTGGTGGTGGTGTTGATGCAGGTATGCTGATTAATAAACCCTTTAAGATGTGGTCAAATGCGGCTTTTAATGGTGGTTGGTCTTGTGATGTTTACGTAACTTATGCTTATACAAAAATAATATAATGGAAAAATTAGAATACTTTGGTTGTTTCTTTTGTGGAAACCTTTTAACAGTCGGAATGATACCAACGCAAACATTAGCAGAAACAATCATTTTAGGGCTTCTAGGGGGTTTTGTTGCTATGTTAAGCAAGGATATATATAATTTTGTTAAAAGTCTTTTAAAACGCAAATAATGGACGATTTCAAGTATTTCAGTTGGAAAGAGTTTGATTGTAAGAGTGGAAAAGGCAAAGGAATAGACAATATGAATAAGGAATTTGTGTGTTTATTAGATGATGCAAGAGGCTTTGCAGAAGTGCCTTTTAAGATCACATCAGGATACAGAACGCCAGAATATAACAAAGCATTATTAGAACAAGGATATAAAACCTCAAAAAATTCATCACATACAAAAGGATTAGCAGCAGATATATATGTCAAAGATTCATATATGAGATTTAAAATTGTAACGGCATTAATGATCGTTGGAATAAATAGGATTGGAATTGGAAACAATTTTATTCATTGTGACATAGACAAAGACAAACCACAACAAGTTTTGTGGACTTATTATTAATTAAATTTATTATTATGACAGATTTTATTTTTTCAAATTGGTTAGAATTATTAATTGGCTTTATGGCTTTCATTAAAATTGTTACTAACCTAACACCAACAGAAGATGACAATCAGGTTTTTTCATATTTAGATAGCATCTTCAATGCAATAATTCCTAACTACAAAAAAGGAGGTGGACAGCATGAATAATATATTGAAATTTATTGACATCACATCAATTTTTAAAGATAAAAAATTTGGTGATTTAAAAAGATGGTCAGCAAAAAGAACTATCGGTGGCGCAATAGTCATATATGCTCTTAATACTATGGGTGAAAGCATTAGTTGGGAGGGTGTTGTGCTTTGTGCTATCGGTATTTTGCCGTTGTGTTTATCTATGTTTGAATGTAGAAAGTGTGATAAAAAATGTAAAATTTGAATTATTACAGACCAAGAATATCAAGAACAGAATGGGATCTCATAAAAGATTATAGAGACAACGACAATACCGAAAACAATAACATTTTAGTAATTGGCGACCTGCACGAACCTTTTTGCCTTGACAAATATCTTGACTTTTGCATACAAAAATATATAGAATTTAGCTGTAATGAAGTTGTTTTTATTGGTGATATTATTGATAATCACTATGCTTCATATCACGAAACAGATAGTGATGGTATGGGGGGTGCTGATGAATTAGATCTTTCTATAAAAAGAATTTCAAGGTGGTACAAAGCATTTCCACAAGCCACTGTGATAATAGGAAACCACGATCGTATGGTTATGAGAAAAGCAAAGTCATCTGCTATACCTACTAAATGGATCAAGTCATACAAAGAAGTATTAGAAGTGCCTGAATGGAATTTTGTTGAAAGATACGAAAAGAATGGTGTGCAATATATTCACGGCGAAGGTGGAACGGCAAGAACAAAATGTCGTGCTGATATGATGAACACTGTACAAGGTCATCTACATACACAAGCATATTGTGAACATTATGTAGGCAAAAAATTCAGAGTATATGGAATACAAGTTGGCTGTGGGATTGATCACGATTCCTATGCTATGGCCTACGCTAAATATGGAAAAAAACCAGCTATTGGGTGTGCTGTCGTTTTGAATAACGGAAAATTGCCTGTAAATTTACTAATGAAATTATGAACAAAACTGAACATACATATAGTAAACCAATAAACTTAGAGGTTGAATATAAATATGACAGCAACTATAAAAAAGTTTATAACATTAAAAAACTTAAAAAGCAATTTAGCAATTTAGCTAAAATTTTAAGTCGATAATTTATACTCTTTTATTGTTGCATTCTTGCCATATCTTGTAGGTACAGAGATGTATTTAGATTCAATAGAAACACCTGATTCTTTTAAATCTCGTATTGTGCCTTGTAGATCTCCTATTCCTAAATCGATCATAGCTGTTCTTGTTGTTAGTGTTTTTCCTTTGCTTAGATAATCAAAAACGATCTGTTTGTGAGTACCCCATTTAAAATTTGTATTCATAGTTGTTTAATATATTTAATTGTTTGTTTTTTAATGTATTTAACATCTAACCATTGTAACACCTCAAAAGCATTTAATATAATAGTTAGTTCATCACCATTTTCATCTGTTCCTGATAAATAAATTTCATTATCTGAACAAGAAAATGTATTAATATCGTGTAAGTTTTTGTAATTCATAATAGTTAAATTAGATCCATTTCAGCTAATAATTCTTCACCATATATATATACTAACATATTGACTGTTTTCTCTGCATCAGTATAGCTTTGTGTCTCTCCAAAATGAAATTCTTCGTATTCTCTAATAGTATCTAATGCTTCAAATGTTGATAAATTATGCTCTTGTAACCATTCTTCTGCTTTACAATAACCAATTAAATAATAATCTTCATTAAATAAGTGATAATGTAATTCATTAGTGTAGTCATTTTTATTGTCATTTATGTATTCTGTAAGTTCTTCTCTGATACTTGTTTTCATATTATATATTTTTAGGTTTAAACATTTTATTAGGTCCATACGTGTACAACTCGTGTTCTTCTGAGTTCTTTTCAAAATAATCTATCATTTTAAACGAAGATTCATCTTTGATTAATTCTCTAACAAAATCTTCAAGATCTTCTTCTGTTGCAGTTAATTCAATTTGATTATACTTGTATTTTAAATCTGTTATTTCAAGATTAAGGTTGTAAGGATTGTTAACACCACAATTAACATATCCTTTGCCCATTATTATCCAGTTTTTCATATATTTATTATTTTAGAATGTTCATTGCATTTAGAACAAACATCTGATTCATTAATTAATTTAGCATTACAACAATTAGAAACTTGTTCAGTTATTCTTTCAAATAATACTTTTACACCTGTTTCAGCCAAGTATTTCCAATCGTCCTTAGCTTTGTATTCTAACCAATCTAAACGCCCTTGTTTAGTTGAAACATTAATTTCTTTTATTTCTATTGTTCTCATTGTAAAGTAATTTTAATTTCACCTTCTGTTTCCAATTCTTTTTGATACTCTCTAACAATTTCCATATAGTTGTTGATGGTATCATAGTCAGCAAAATTTCCTTCTCTTTTTGCTTCTTGACGTTGTTGCATTAGTTTAAGTTCTAAAGCATCTAATCCTAGTTTAATAATTGATTTTTTCATAGTTTTATTTAGTTTAATTGGGGGGAATTACACCCCCCTGTTATTATTATAAGTTATATTTTTCAATTAATTCTTCCGCTAATTTGTAGTCAATATCTAGAAAGGTAAAATCATATGCATCACCACTACCAATAGAACCAAGAGCACCTTTAATCCATTTAATGCATTGTTTTTTAGATATTCTTTTAACTTGTTTATATACAAAGTCATACATAGAATTTTCAGGATCTTCAGGGTGGTCATATATTTTTATTGGTTCTCCGTTCTTATCTTTTACCTTTTCAAAAAACTTATGTCTGTCGTAAAAAATTCTTTCTGCAATTATTTCTACTATTGCATACTGATAAAATGTTATTCTAATTGGTTTCATAGTTAGTTAGTTTTAATTAATAATACTACAAATATAAAGAAATTTTAATACACCTATCAATACAAAGTAAAAAAAATTTAACAAGTTGTTAACAATCATTTTGTTAATAAAGTATCAAATAAATTTTAGTTAATGTCAAAAATAATTGATATAATTGTACTTTAATTATAAAATATATGATATGAATAATAATGAAAAGCGTAGGTCAATAATTGAATTGGCTATGTTTCAACATAAAATTACTAAAAAGGAGTTGGCAATGGAATTAAGTGTTTCATATCCAACCATATTATCTAAATTAAAAAATCCGTCAACACTATATATTAGTGAAGCTGATGAATTATGTAGTTATTTAGATATTGATTTAAATGAATTAATAACATTAAAAAAGAGAGATGAATAAAAAAGATATTTTAAACAGATTATTTGTAGAGAATAATTTGACAGATGAAGATGTTTTTAAGCATCAACATTATACAATAATAACAAGAGCAGGTATTGACAAGATACAAGCTAATATGGAAATATATATTGAATATGTAGTAATAAAATGTGAACCAAATTTTGCAGTGCTAAAAGCAAAAGCAGAAGCAGGTGATGAATTTATAGAAACATTTGGTAGTGCTTTAAAGGGCAAAAGCTATTCAGATGGAAACACTAATAGTTGGTATGTAATGGAGATGGCTGAAAAAAGAGCAATGTCAAGGGCAGTCCTTAAATTAGCAGGTTTTTATCAGCTTGGTGTCTTTGGAGAAGATGAAAGCGAATCATTCAAAAAAAGTAATAATTAATAAATAAATAAATATGTATACAATAAGAGGTAAAATAACAAACATTGAAGATCAACAAATTAACACAGACAAAGGTGATTTTCTAAAAAAATTAGTAACAATAGAAGAAATAACTGATTTTAAAAACCAATATCAATTTGAAATCTTTGGTGAAGAAAAAATTAATTTAATTGAGCATAGCAAAAAACTTTCTCAAGGTCAAATAGTTGATATAGATTTTTATATAAAAAGCAGAGAATACAAAGGAAGGTTTTACAATTCTTTAATGGTCAAAGATGTTAGAGTAAAAGAAGGACAAATTATTGAAAACATTACAAGCGACAATCCTCCGTTTTAATTAATCCTGATAATACCTGTATCATATATATTTTTATTTGTTAGTTTAGTTAAAATTTGATACAGGTATTGTCTTAACACATATAATATGAAAAAAACTTATTTCAATCACGATAGTACAGCAAAAAATGATTTCAGAATAATAAAATTGAGATCTAAGCTTGGTTATGAAGGGTATGGTATATTCTGGGCATTATTAGAATTATTGTTTACAGAAGAAAATAAACTATGTATTGAAGATTATAATACACTTGCTTTTGGTTTACAATGTGATTCTAATATATTAAAACAAGTTATTGAAGATTTTGATTTATTTGTAATTGAAGATAATTGTTTTTACAGCAGAAGATTAAATAATCAGATTGAAGAAATTAATTTAAAAAGCAAAAAAGCTAAAGAAAATGCATCAAAAAGATGGGTTGGTAATGCTAAGGCAAAGCCAGAGCAAAGCGACAGCAATGCTAGTATAGTAGATAAAAGCAAAAGCATAAGCAAAAGTATAGAAAATAAAATAGTGGATTTTAAAAAATCCATTCAATCAATAAAAGGAATAAGTGAAGATGACAAAAATGCTTTTATAGATTACTGGACAGAACCAAATAAATCACAAACTAAATTAAGATTTGAACTTGAAAAAACTTGGGATTTATCAAGGAGAATAAAAAGGTGGGCAAGTAATAATTTCAATAAACAAAAATCAAGATTTCCTGATTACTTTGATTCATTGCTTATGAAAAGAATGGATGACTCATCTAAAAAAGAATACGAACAACACTTGAAAAATTTAGGATATACAACAGAGTATAATCCAAATGCAGGTCAAAAATGGATTAAAAAATGAAAGAATACCAATTACAAAAAGAGGTTTGCAAATACTTAGATTTAAATAATATATTATTTTGTGGATCTATGGGTGGTCAGTATCAAGTTTTTAAATCACAAAGAATAAAAGCAAAACAAACAGGTTACAAAAAAGGATTTCCTGATTTGTTTATATATGAACCAAGAGGGCATTATAGTGGACTTGCTATTGAATTAAAAGTTGGATATAACAAACCAACTAAAGAGCAGGTGGAATGGATTAAAAAGCTAAATGAAAGAGGTTATATGGCTCAGGTTTGTACAGGTGTAGATGAAGCAATTAAATTAATTAAAAACTATTTAAAACAATGACAAAATTAAAACAAGATATAAAAGATCAATTACAAGAATTTGAGTTGGGTGGTATTGATGTATGGGAATTAATTAAAAGAATAGAAACAATAGTAAATAAATAAAATTATGACAAAATTATATTTAGAAAAGATCAAATCAGAATTAGAATGGTATAGAGCATATGGTTCATTTATTAATACTTATTACAATAATGCAGATGCAGAAGCAAGTGAGTATGCTGATCAAGAACAAAAAAATGAGAATTAAAAGAACATTTTTCAATAGCAGAAACAAACATATTTATTCTAATTATGAAGATATCAACAATTATTTGTTTATAATTTTCTTTGATTCTGGTGCAACACTCAGTTTTATTTTAAGAGATTTGAAAGAAAACAAAAATATATTAAATTATATTTATAAAAAACTATACAATAGATTTGATAATATAATTGAAGTTGAAACAAGCAGAATTTCTAATGTAGAATACAATTTACTAAAACAAAAAAATACACATTCGGTTATAAAAATATGTTAAACAAATATCTGATAGAGAATTATGACAAGCTAAAAGATATGGCATACAATATAGCAGGTAAAAAGGGCAAAGATGATCTGTTAAGTTTTGTTATTGAAGAACTTTACAAATGTGACCAAGAGAGAATTAATGATATAATAAAAAACAATCAATTAACATTTTATATAGCAAGAGTAATGTTAAATCAATATCACTCAAAAACAAGTCGATACTACTACAAATACAATAAGTATTACGAATTCCATACTACATCTACAATAGAAGGTATTACACCTGACAATACAGAATATACAATAAAAGACAAACAAGAAATTGAGAAACGCTTAGATTGGATTGAGAACAAATTAAAAGATTGTTATTGGTTTGATTCTCAAGTTTTTAAAGTTTATTATTTAGAAGAACATAGTTTGAATAGTATGGCAAAGGCAACAAAGATCAATAGAAACACGCTATTTAAGGCGATTAATAATGTCAAAAAGTATTTAATAAAAGAAAAGAAAAATGTTTAACGATAGAGAAGAAGAAATAGTGGCCAATGCAATAGTTGGAATAATTACAATATCAGTATTAACTTTATTAGCAATTGCTATATTATGAAAAAAACAAGAATTATCAGAGCATTAAAAAAATGTAAAAGTACAGAATTTGAAAAGGATCGTGTATTGTCATTTAGAGATGAAAAGCAAAAAGAGTATTTTTTAGCTGAACAAAAACAATATATGAATATAATTACACAGGCGATTAATACGATTTTACATAAAACATTCGATATTATTGATGATGTTAAAATAAAAGATAAAATTTTAAAAGGATTAAATAATGACAAAGAGTAAAGGATTGGGTGATTCAGTTGAAAAGATTTTAAAAGCAACAGGAATAGACAAGGTTGCTAAAAAAGTTCTTGGTGATGATTGTGGTTGTGATAAAAGAAAAGAAGCATTGAACAAAATCTTTCCGTATGCAAGACAATTTACAAAAGATGAAATGTCTATATATGAATCAGTAATGCCCAGAATAAAAGGATCTATTAGTGGACAAGATCAAGCTATATTAATCAGATTATATAATAAAGTATTTAATGAAAAAAAAGAAGCAAGTACTTGTAGTAGTTGTGTCAGAAGTACATTAGAAAGATTAGAACAAATATATAAAAATAGCTGTGAGGTATGAGTCAGATATTTAGATTTTGTTGCAGGTGTGTTAGAATGACATTAATGGAAAATAGTAAATGTTATTTTTGTAAAGGCAAATTTGTAGTTGCTTGTCCGAGTGATGATTTTAAACGTAAAAAGAAAAAACAAATTGCAGAAACACACTAAAATTTATTTGGACTTTTTTAATTATGCTGAACAAGATTTTATTCCTTGTGAGATGTGTAATGAAAGAGCAGTTGATATACATCACCTTGAAAGAAGAACAAGAAACAAAGTGACAAATGATTATATTGAAAACTTGGTTGGACTTTGTAGAGATTGTCATATTAATGCAGAGAATGATAAATGTTTTAATATGTATTGTAGAATAAAACACCTTGAAAATGTATGTGTTCAGGTGTACTCATTAATAGAATTAAACAAAAGATTAAAAAATTATGAATATAGAAAATAAAATAATTGATAAACTTAAACCTGCTAAATACAATCCACGACAAATAACAACTAAGCAGTACAAGGATTTAAAAGATTCAATTACTAAGTTTGGTTTGGTCGATCCTATCATTATCAACAAGGATCTAACTGTCATAGGTGGTCATCAAAGATTGAAAGTATGTAAAGAATTAAATTTTACAGAAGTTAAATGTGTTGTAGTTGATTTATCTAAGCAAGAAGAAAGAGAGTTGAACATTAGGCTTAATAAAAATACAGGTGCTTTTGATATGGATATTCTTGCTAATGAGTTTGACTTTGATAATTTAGTTGATTGGGGGTTTAGACACGTTGATCTTGGTTTAAATATAGATAAAATAGATGCTAATGAAGAATGGGAAGGAATGCCTGAATTTGATAATGAAGATTTAACACCCCACAAGCAATTAATAATTTCATTTAATAATGATGATGATATACAAGATTTTGCTAAGTTAATTGATCAAAAGATAACAGAAAAAACAAAGTCATTATGGTTTCCTAAAGTAGAAAACACAAAGCAGTTTGACAAACTTTATGTTTCTGAGAAAGAAGGTGTAAAACATATATTATTTTGGAGTGAGTTTGATAAAAATATTGATATTGACTATGATACTTGGAAAAATAGAAAATTAACTTTGTCACCTATTCATAAGTTGGCTATGGCTTCACATTTAAAACTAAATAATAATGTAGTGTTATATAGCTATCAAGAATTTGAAGAAGGGCAGATTGATAATAGAATTGAATTGAAAGATCCTTCTGAGATACTTTCACCTGAACAGGCATATGATTCTTTAATAGCAGGGCATAGTATTGCTCACATATCTGATTGTGTAAGATTAAAATCTGCAGCTTCGTGTAATGGTATTGTATTAGATATGGATGCTGTATTGTTAAAAGAACTGCCAAAAGAGGATGGTTGGTTTGCTTCTATGCCAGCAAAATTAACAGGTGGCTTTGCACCTAAATGGGGTGAATCACACCCACCATTAAGTGTTTGGGATAATAGTTGGGATGGAAAAGCATTAGGAGCATTTCCAATTAAGGTTAGTGAAACTATGGAACAGCACATTATGATGTTATCAGATAAAATAATAAACTCATTAAAGAGTAAACCAAAAACAGATTCTAATGCTTGGAATTATGTTATATGGACAATAAAAGATATAATGAAAATAGATAACAGATTGAAGGTATACCCCCCTTCTGCTTTCTGTCCTATTCCATCGTGGTTAGGTAAGGGCAAATGTTATTCTATTGAATCACCTACACGATTAAATGGAAATACAGAATTGTTTGGTTTTAAGTTACCAACAATAGATACTATTTTAAAAGAATCATATATTGTACAGCACTTTATTGAATCAGCATTTAATAAATCACCTAAATTAACTAATGACTTTTGGAACAACTTAAATAGTGATTGTTTATTAGCAAAAGAGGCTGAGCATATATTGGGTAATGAATGGCGTAAAACATTATCAGAATGAATCCTAAATATCCATTATATATAGTATCAAAGGGCAGAGCAGATTCAAGGCTGACAAGTAAGGCATTAGAAAAAATGAATGTTCCTTATTCTATTGTAATTGAAGAACAAGAGTATGACGATTATGCAAAAGTAATAGATGAAAAAAAGATCTTAGTTCTTGATAAAAAATATCAAGATGAGTATGATACTTGTGATGATTTAGGCAATACAAAATCAAAAGGACCAGGAGCAGCACGTAACTTTGTATGGGAGCATTCAATAAAATTAGGATATGAAAGACATTGGGTAATGGATGATAACATTGAAAGATTTTTAAGAATGAATAAGAATCTACAAATTCCTGTTGGGAATGGTGCTATATTTAGGTGTATGGAAGATTTTTGTGACAGATATACTAATGTAACTATGGCTGGGCCAAATTACTATATGTTTGTACCTCGTAAAAAAGTACAACCACCCTTTGTATCAAATACAAGAATATATAGTTGTAATCTAATTAAAAATGATGCACCTTATAGATGGCGTGGAAGATATAATGAGGACACTATACTATCGTTAGATATGTTAAAAGATGGGTATTGTACTATTCAGTTTAATGCCTTTATGCAATTAAAAACAACTACACAAGTATTAAGAGGTGGAAATAGTGAAGAGTTTTACGACAAAGAGGGTACACTACCAAAATCACAAATGCAAGTAAAGGTACACCCTGATGTATCTAAGATCGTATGGAGATTTAACAGGGTACACCATTATGTAGATTACACTAAATTTAAAGGCAATAGATTAATTAAAAAGAAAGGTGTAAAAATAAACAAAGGAATTAATAATTATGGAATGGAAGTTAAACAGATTAAATAGTACAAATGGTACATAATAAAAAAGAAACATTAAAGTGTATTATTTGTGGAAAAATTAATTTAATTCAATATATAGAATTAGTGCCTGATAATTTAGTATTTTGTACACCTGAATGTTATAATTCACATAAAGATAAAAAATGAATAAAAAAGAAAAACTTTTAAAAGCATTAGAAGAAACACAAGGTTTGATTGCTCACGCTTGTAAAAAAGCAGGAAACATAAGCAGGTCTACATATTACAGATATTTAAAAGAGGATCCTGAATTTGCTAAGAAAGTACAAGAGATACAAGAAGCACAGATTGATTATGTAGAAGGCCAGTTAATAAAGAACATTGCAAATGGTCGAGAGACAAGCATAATTTTTTATTTAAAATCAAAAGCAAAAGAAAGAGGATATACAGAAAAATCAAATCTTGATATAACAAGTGGTGGCAAATCCATAACTGATATTAAAATTGAAGTAATTGACACAGGCAAAGATTAAAACAACAAATGTATTTCACAAGGCGTTTAGGTCTGACACACGAATCACTTGTCTTCAGGGGGGGACAAGAAGTTCAAAGACCTATTCGCTTTGTCAATTATTTATTATAAAAGCATTAAATGAAACAGGCAAAGTATTTACTATTTGTAGAAAAACACTACCAGCATTAAAGGGTACAGCATACAGAGATATAATTCAGCTACTTAAAGAACTTGAATTCTACTCAGAAGAATATCACAATAAATCAGAATTATCATACAACCTTAATGGAAATTTAATTGAGTTTATTTCAGTCGATCAACCACAAAAGATTCGTGGACGAAAGCGTGATTATTTATGGCTAAATGAAGCTAATGAATTCAGCTATGAGGATTGGACACAATTAGCATTAAGAACAACAGGCAAAATTTATTTAGATTACAACCCATCTGATCCATATTCTTGGATATATGAAAAGGTGATAGTCAGAGATGATTGCACATTTATTAAATCTACATATTTAGCAAATCCATTTTTAGATGAAGAAACTATTGCAGAGATCGAAAGGCTGAAAGACATAGATCCTGATTATTGGCGTGTATATGGTCTTGGTGAAATAGGAACAATACAAACTATGATATTCAGGAACTTTGATTTAGTAGATGATATGCAGGGCAGATTAATTGGTTATGGTCTTGACTTTGGATTTACTAATTCACCTACTGCTCTTGTAGAAGTTAGAATGCAAGATGATAATTTATATGTCAGAGAATTGTTATATCAAAAGAGATTAACAAATACTGATTTAGCAAATAAATTAAGAGAACTTGGAATTGATAGACAAACAGAAATAGTGGGTGATTCAGCAGAACCAAAATCAATTGAAGAAATATACAGACAAGGATTTAATATAAAACCTGCTAAAAAAGGTGCAGGAATACACTTGGGTATTGATATAATGAGAAGATATAAACTACATATTACAAAAGATAGTTTAAATGCAATCAAAGAATTTAGGGGGTACAAATGGGCAACAGATAAAAATGGTGATGTACTAAATGCACCTGTAAAGGTGAATGATCATCTTATTGATGCAACAAGATATTTATGTTTAAATAAACTTTCAATAAATCATAGTGGTAAGTATTACATACTATAAAAAACAAATAACAACAATTTATATTTATTAGTAATGAAAGAGGTTAAATTAACAATACCAGATAGGTGGTCAGATATAACGATAGAAACCTATCAAAAATATGTAGTAATACAAGAGAGCAAAGAAAGTGACAAAAACAAGGTTATAAAGAGTTTGTCATTGTTATGTGGTGTAAGTCCTTTTGTAGTTAAGAAAATGGCGTATAAGGATCTATTAGAGATAATGAGCATAATTAAAAAAATGATTGATACAGAACCAGACAAAGAAGAGTTTAGAAAGACATTTATGTTTAAAAAAGAAAAATACGGCTTTTGTCCTAATCTATCTGGAATAACCACAGGCGAGTATATAGACCTTGAAACATATTGTAAAAATCCTATTGAGAATTTGCATATAATAATGTCAATACTATACAGGAAAGTTACATTTGAAAGGAACGAAAGATATACTATTGAAAGCTACAATCCAGATCAGTTTAAAGAAGAATTATTCAAAGATTGCCCAATGGATATAGCGTTATCAAGCTTAGGTTTTTTTTTGAATTTAGGCGAAAGATTGGCGAGGATTTCGCACAACTTTTTGAAAGTACAGGAACTGAAACAACAAAGGGTGTAAGCATGCAGAGTAAGTGGGGGTGGTACAATATACTCTATTCACTATGTAATGATAACATTTTAAATATTGATAAAATAACAAAAGTGCCGATTTTGGAAACGCTGACATATTTAGCTTATACTCAAGATCACAATAATAAACAAAGAAACAATTATGATAACATTTAGAAATGTAGTCGGATATTTAGAAACTATTGCAGAAAAGCATCATATGATTAATAGCTTTCACTCAGGACAAATGGATGAAGTAGACATTAACAAACTTGGTGCTACTGATTATATTGTTTTATATGCAGAGCCTGGCACAGTAGTTGTAGACAAGGGCGTATTAACATATAATTTTTCTATTTATGTAATGGATATGGTAAGTGATCAAATTGGAAGTGATCCAAACAGGCAAAGATTAGGTCGAATAGATACGTATTCACAAACACTAAATATAATGCAAGATGTGATTACAGAATTTCATCAGAATTTGTATACTCAAGCTGGTGCTCAATTTTCTTATGTTGATAAGAAGGTTGTATTGAGTTTGCCTGTAAACGCTGAACCATTTACGGCACGATTCGATAATACACTAACAGGGTGGGCATCAAATTTAGTTATTCAAGTGCCAAATACAAATGATTTATGTGTTGTACCAATAACACCTAATAGCTAATGCAGTTTAAGAATACCATACAAGCAATGCAGAAACTTGGTGGCGATGTTGTCAGTGAGGGAAGATCTATTCTAAAAAAGACAAAAAAAGCAAGTGGAAAATTATATAATGACTTTGATTATTTAGTAACAGCATCAGATTCAGATGTAACATTAGAGTTTGAATTTGGGGGTGCAGAAGATTATTGGGCATTTGTAGATGAAGGGGTGAGAGGTGCAGGTGGTTTTAAAGGTAGTGGAAAAATGAGAGGACAAGGCAGTCCATTTAAATACACTACTAAGATGCCACCAAGACAGCCATTAATTAATTGGATTAAAAGCAAAGGCATAAAAGGTAGAAACAAAAAAGGTCGATTTATAAGTAATGACAGCTTGGGGTTCTTAATACAAAGAGCAATATATCAAAGAGGATTAACAAGAACGCAATTTTTTAGTAAACCATTCACGCAAGAGTTAGACAACCAAATGGAAAATATAACAAAAGCATTTGCTGATGATTTAGAGTTAGCAATTGAAACAATAATAAAATAAAAAAATATGGCAATAGGAAACATAACGATTAAACAATACCCTGTTAACACAGCAGATAAAGTGCCTGTAATAACCAATTGGAATCCTATGATCGGATATATGATTCATCAAGATGATATTAGTGGTCTGTATTTTTTTAAGTTAATAATGGAAGTAAGGATTGATGATGCTTCTGGTGAATTAATTGCTAAAATAAAACAAAGAAGAAATAGTTATGGGCCAGATGTTGGTGCTCAAGAAGCAAGAGCATTTTTCGATCTTAGAGACATTGTCAATAGTCAATTAGTAAACACAGTATTTGACCAAAACCAAACAGGAATACCATTTGAAACAATACACAAAATAGGTGTTAATGTACCTGCTGAACCATATAGCTTTAATGGTGATAGTAGAACAGATCAAACACAGGTTCAAACTATTTTTATAAAAGCATATCAAGAATATAGTACAGGTGAATCAGTATTACCTACACAAAACACAGCAGTAAATATAACAGACACACAAGTATATATACCTGCATCATTGCCGTTGTTTACAGCACGTGATACTGATTCTAACTATATACAAGGAACGGCATTTCAACCATACCAAGCAAGTAGTCCTACGGATTTATTTTTAAGTGATGTAAAAAGTGGATCAGGTGATTATGGAATTTCAGGCAGAATTAATTATGTTCAAGACACAGATTATCATACAATAGGATTTTTAAATGATTTTTCTAAATTTACAAGTGATTTAGATTACATTCAAATTGCTTATTATAATTCAAGTAATGTTCTTATTAATGACGCAGAATATATTGCTAATATCACAGGTAATGGTGGAATACCACCTAATGACGGAAGTTTAACAGATGCAGGGCGTTTATTATATTTTGGATGTGGGCCAGGAAACTTAGAAGGGCAAAGCGATAATTCAGATGCTAAACCATCAAACAACGCAGGGTGGGCGTATTATACAATTAGAGGAACAAGTACAACAAACACAAATCCTGCATTAGCAACAGCAGAAACAGCACCATATTATTTTATAAAACAAGATGGTAGTTGCAAAGGATTTAAGGTCAGAAGATTAGCTTGGCGAAATAGTTTAGGTTGTTATGATTATTTAAATTTCACAAAAAAATCTACTCAAAGAATTGAAGTTACAAGAAACAATTATAGCAGTATTTTAGGAACATTTAATGGTAGTAAATGGAGATATAATAATACACAAAGAGGGAAACAAACAAGGCAGGTTACAGCAGTTTTAAAAGAAACATTAAACACAGATTGGTTATCAGAAGAACAAGCATATTTAGTGGAAAAATTAATAATGTCAACAGATGTTTATATAGTTGAAAATACTGACACAGAATTTACGCAAGGTGTTATGATAGTTGACAAATCTATTATGAAAAAAACACAAGCAAATGATAAATTAATACAATACACAATACAGATAGAATATGCAAATCCTGTAAATACAAATAGTTAATGAAAGTAAGATTAGTAGCATATAGAAAAGCAACAAGTTCAGCAACGGCAGATAGCACTTTTCAGTTAGATCTCCAAGAAGAACCAAACATACCTTTGAATTATCAGTTCTCAGATATTAGAGAACCTGAGTCAAGAAAGGGTAGTTATTCACAAACATTTAAATTGCCTTTCACAGATAACAATAATACATTCTTTCAGTATTGGTTTAATGTAAATTTAGAAACATTAGTTTTTAATACAAAGACAAAATTTGATGCAGTTTTATATGTTGGTAGTGTACCTCAATTTGAAGGTATGTTACAGCTTAAAAGCGTATATCAAAAGGCTCAATACTATGAAGTAGTTTTATTATCTAATAGTGCTACACTATTTACTGTCATAGGAAACCAAAGGCTCAAAGATGTTTTTAAAAATGATGATGGTTCTTATACTGACTATTATAATTATGTATACACATACACAAATTGGTATGATAATACACTTTACAAATCGTGGGGTTCTGGTATACCAAACACAGCAGGAGATGCCTTGTATGATTCTGATATTGGTATTGGTCAGATAATATATCCTTTTAGCGTTACAGAACAGAATTTCTATTATGATGGTGCGCAAGAAAGATTTTTAAATATGGATCAAACTGCTACTGATGCTATTGTAAATGATGCGAATGGTGGAGTTCAGGCAGCGTGGTCTAAGGCTGTAAATTTTAGTCAATTCAAACCTGCAATACAATTAAGAACCTTGTTAAGATTAATTATTGCCAGAGCAGGATTTACATATACATCTGATTTTATAGATGGAACAGGTGATTATACAGACAAGTTTTTTGGTAAACTTTTTATGACATTAGCTAATTATACAGGCTTATCTGTTGCACCAACCGTTAATACATTAGCTGCACAAAGTGGTAATTTTGCAGTTGCTATGCAGAACGAATGGGGTGAATTTAGTAGTGAATTAGTAAACGGACAAGGTGATGATGTAACTATCGTTGATATTGTCGTTCCTGCAAATACAACGAGTATTGGTGACTGCGATCAATTTACTGATGCAGATAGTGTTTGGAATACTACATACCATTATTTTACAAAAGCTGATACCTCTATGGAACAGGTTAGAGTTAATCACACTCATAATTTTAGAAATGTTAGAAGCTCTTGGAATACAAATGATAATGTTATCAGATTAGATTACAGGCTTGTATATTGGGATGTAGCAAATAATGTATCAACAGGCGAAGATGTGCCTGATAGTGAAACAACAGTTTATATTAATTTATCTGAATCTAATTATGGGTGTTCTTCATTTTCTGCAATAGGATCAGTAAATGCTTATATAAATTCAGAAGGAATGGCACCTAATTCATCTGCACAGATTCTTGTTGATGTATGGGGGCCAGTATATATGGAAAATCAAAGTGTTGCTTGTGATACAAAATTTGTCATAGGTGCTATTCAAACACCTGGTTGTGGAACACTATATGGTTTTGTAGATATGAATTGGGCAGGTTTTGCTAATAGTATATATGATCAAACAATAGATATACCAGCTTGTGTTGATCCTGAATTAACGCAAAATGGATTTTTAAA
>TARA_R100001443_G_scaffold20635_2_pt1 | contig 27856 bp, 32 predicted proteins | sample TARA_R100001443 | Tara Oceans TARA_R100001443 (sample SAMEA2622142) | marine metagenome | biome: marine biome (ENVO:00000447); feature: deep chlorophyll maximum layer (ENVO:xxxxxxxx); material: "saline water (ENVO:00002010), including plankton (ENVO:xxxxxxxx)" | depth 50 m
GATTTAGATTTTATTGTAGCAGTGGAGACATTGCTTCTGGATCAGTTAAACTTTATGGGTTTAAAGACTAATGAAAAAAATGGTTAATAACTTAATAGTAGAAATGACTTCAGACGAAGTTAAAGCAAGAGAAGCTGAAGAAAAGACTTGGGCTGATGGTGCTACTGAGCGTAAAAAAAATGAGTTAAGAGATACTAGAAAACCATTATTAGAAGAAGCAGACTATAAAATAAATATACTTACAGATAGTGGTGGTGATGCAACTGCATGGCGAAAATACAGACAAGAGCTTAGAGACATTACTAAAGCATCGGATTTGGATAACGTAACCTTTCCAACGAAACCGAGTTAAGGAATAAAATATGGGTAACGCAAGAAATTTAGCAAATCTTTTAGGAACTAAAGCCAGACCTACTGGTTCTGTTATTCAAGCCGTGCAAACTGTTAAAAAAGATACGTTCTCAACTACAAGCACATCTTTTGTTGACATTACAGGAATGACTGTAAATATTACTCCTTCATCAACTTCAAACAAAGTTTTAGTATTAGTTCATTGTCCAATTACAATGGGAGATGCTGGTGGTGGTTTTACTTTGCTAAGAGGTTCAACTGAAATATTTAGAGGTGATGCTGCTGGTAGTAGACAAAGATTTACTGCAACAGGATTGTATGGCAGTGGTAGCAATAATGGTGTATATAGTGGTGGCATAGGAACATCTATATTTTTAGATTCACCAAGTTCTACTTCTGAACAAACATATAAACTTCAAGCAAAAATTAGAGCAACGACACTGTATGTAGGACTAACTCTTTATGATACAGACAATGACAATGCGTCAAGACATACATCATCAATTACAGTAATGGAGATAGCAGGATGACAGATATTTTAAATTCAATTTTAGCAATAAAATCAGATGCACAAGTCAGTGTAAATGATGAAGACATAAATAAAATTACTTGGCATGATGATAATCCAACTAATATAACAACAAAACAAATTACAGACAAACAAGCAGAGCTTCAAACTATTTATGATAATAACAAATATCAAAGAGATAGAGAAGTGGCTTATCCGTCTATCAAAGATCAGTTAGATGATTTATACCACAATGGAATTGATGGTTGGAAAACAACTATTAAGGCAGTAAAAGATAAATACCCTAAAGGTTAACTATGTCATTTTCATCTGTATCTTTTTCTCAAGCACCCTTTGGAGCAGCAGGAGGTGCAACAGCTTTTGCTGTAGGTGTACAAGGAACAACGGCAGTAGGCACAGTTACAGTAGTAGCATCATCAGCTGCTCAGAACATAACAGGTGTAGGTGCAACACTTTCTATTGGAACAGTAACAACTGTTGTTGCTGTAGTACCTACAGGTGTAGTAACTACAGGTTCTATAGGAACACCTACACTAACAGCAAATGCTGACATAACATTAGCTAGTGCTGTTGGTACGTTTACAGCAGGAACAATTACTGCTACAGGTGTTCAGTTTGATTTTGGTGCAGTTAAAGATCAATTTGCTATATCAAGAGTTGTATATGTTAAAGCACAAAGTACAGCAGATGAAAGAACAGTAAATGTAAAAGAGGAAATAAGATTAACATTTGTAGCAAGACAATCATCAACAGATGATAGAACAATAAAAATAGCAGCATAGAGGAGTTAGATTAAATGTCATTCAGATGGCCCATTAAAGACCCTGATGAACAGTTAGATTATAGTGTAGATTGGTCTAGGTTTTTAGGAACAGCAACTATAAGTAGTGTTGCATGGTCTGTAAAATCAACTGAGTATGGAACTGAAACTACACTAGCTAGTGGACAAACTCTTGCCACTGCATCTAGTAGTGCGACTTCTGATACCATACAAAATATATCCCAAACAAACACAACAACTGTTGCAACAATAAATATTGCAGGTGGTACTGCAAATAGAGAGTACACATTTTTTTGTTCAATGACTGATAGTACAGGAAGTACAGCAAAGAGAAGTGTTAAACTAGCTGTGAGAGATAAGTAATGGCATATAATTTTTTATCAATTGTAAATGATGTAAACAGAAGATTAAATGAAGTAGAGTTAACATCTACTAACTTTTCTACTGCATCAGGTTTTTATAACTTAGCTAAAGATGCAGTCAATGCTTCAATAAGATATATGAATCAATCAGAATATGAATGGCCCTATAACCATGTGCTTCAAGAAGATACATTGACAGCAAGTACAGCAAGATATCCATTTCCTGATGATGCAAAGACAATTAACTTTAGAAGTTTTAGAATAAAAGAAAACACTACACTAGGTAATCAAACTATGAAACTAAAAGAGTTAGCATATAATGAATACCTAGAAAAGTATGTTGATCAAGAATATAAATCTGATCCTGTAAAAGGAGTTCCGAGATTTATTATATACGCTCCGTCTTTAGAATATATACTACAACCCTTGCCTGACAAGGCATATGAATTAGTTTATGAATACTACAGAATAGCTGTAGAATTAGAGAACCACAATGATGTACCAAATGTACCTGAAAGATTTAAACATATCATAGTTGATGGTGCAATGCACTATGCATATTTATTTAGAGGTAATACACAAGATGCTGTTGTAGCAAAAGAAAAGTTTGATGAAGGTATTAAACACATGCGTTCACTTCTAATAAATAATAACTATATTTATGTTAGGTCTTACATGACACCTGTTGCAGGTGGTAGAGGTAGAGTTGGAACATCTTTAACAAACGCAGGTTCATCACTGGATTCACTATAAATGCCTACTACATGGAAAACATATCCTCTAGAATTTAAAGGTGGATTAATATCTAATCTATCTCCACTACAGCATGGTATACGACAACCTAACACAGCTAGGGTGTTGAATAACTTTGAACCATCTGTGCAAGGTGGGTTTAGAAGGATAGAAGGTTTTCAAAAATTTGATGATAATCAAGTGCCACCTTATGGTGAACCTAAAGTATCTACAACAGTATCATCAGGTGGTAGTAGTATAGTTTTAGCAAATATGTTTTCGTCTCCTAGTGTGGGTGACACATTTACAGTGGCAGGTAATGCAACAGTTTATACTGTGTCTTCTGTAGATGCAACAGACTTAACAGCAAACAAAAGAGTTACAGTAGGTTTTAGTCCTAATCTAGCAGCAAATGCAACAGATCAAGTTGCTGTTACTTTTGTAACAGGTTCAGGAGACATAGAAGGTGTAGCATCTTTTGAAGATACAGCAGTTGTAGCAAGAGGTGGTAACTTATTTAGGTCAGCAGGTTCTGCATCTAATTGGACTAGAATAAATGTACCTGTGTACGGAACAGTATTAGTAAATGGTGGGTCACAAACAGGAAGTACATTAGCCATAGATGGATTAACTGCCGCACCTCAAGCAGGTGACACGTTTACAGTAGCAGGTATAGCAAAGGTTTATACAGTAACAGCAGACGCAACTGTATCGTCAGGTGGGTCAACAATAAATATAAACCCTGCTCTTGCTAGTTCTCCTAGTGACGATGCAGCAGTTACGTTTCTATCATCTGATAGATCGTTAATGTCAAAGCATAGATTTGCTAGTTTTAATTTTAATGGCACGGAAACTTTAGTTGGTGTAGATGAAATAAACAAACCTTTTACTTTTGATGGAGCAACCTTTACATCAATAGACAATGCACCTTCAGACGTTATTGGAGCAACCCACGTAGCAAACTTTAAAAATCATATAATGTTTGCAAAAGGTTCTAATATAGTGTATACTGCATTATTTACAGCAGATGATTTTACAGCAGCATCAGGTGCAGGTACAATAAATGTTGGCGATGTAATTACAGGCATTGTTGTATTTAGAGAACAGCTAATTATATTTAGTGAAAGAAGAATACAAAGACTTGTAGGTTCATCAGAAGCTGACTTTCAATTACAACCTATTACAATGGATATTGGGTGTGTAGCAACTGACACAATACAAGAAATAGGTGGTGACATTTTATTCTTAGGACCTGATGGTATAAGATCATTAAGTGCTACAGATAAGATAGGTGACTTTGGTTTAGCTGTTACTTCTAAACAAATACAGGATGAAGTAACAAACTTTGTAAATAGAAATACATCATTTGCAAGTGTAGTTATTAGAGAAAAAAGTCAATACAGAATATTGGGTTTTAATCGTAGTATTACTGCAACTTCTTCACAAGGTTTGTTGGCTACACAATTACAAGAAGGTTTAGCTTGGGGTGAACTTAGAGGTATAAGAGCGTTTGTAGCAGACAGTAATTACAATGGTACATCTGAATTAATTGTGTTTGCACATACAGATGGATACGTATATAGAATGGAAGACGGTAATAGTTTTGATGGTGCTAATATAATATCTACATTTGCTACACCTTTTTTTCCTATTACTGACCCTAGGGTTAGAAAATCTTTTTATAAGATGTTTTTATTTACAGACCCACAGGGTAGTTTTAATTCTAACTTTTCTTTAAAGTATGATTTTTCTGATTCATCTATAATACAACCTGCAACTAAAACATTATCTAATACATCAGTTGCAAGTGTACAGGCTCTATATGGTAATGTACAGTTTGCTCATGGTGGGTTAGTAAATAATGGCAGTGATTATAGTTCAGGTGTTACTACTATTGCAGTAGATAATTTATCTACATCAGATTTAATTGCAGGTGATACATTTATAATTGCAGGTCAAGGAACAGGGTCAGGTGCTAGTTTTGTACACACAGTATTTACACTATCATCTACACCCTCTATAACAAGCAATGCAGGTAATTTAACTTTTAGTCCTGCAACACCTTCTAGTTTAGATGACAACACAAAAGTATCATTTAAAACTGTGAACTCTGTAGGAGCTTCAACATATGGTGGAGAAAGTTTAAAAAGTATATTTGAAGAACAAACTACAGGATCAGGATTTACAGCATCACTACAGTTTGAGTCAGAGTCTACAGATGCTCCATACTCATTAGATGCTGTAACATTAGAATATGCAGAACATACACATTCATAGGATTTATTATGGCAGGTTACTCAAGAACAGATACGACAAACAATATAGCTGATGGTAATATTATCAACGCTTCAGATTTTGATGGAGAGTTTGATGCAATAGCCACGGCTTTTGGAACGTCAGGACATACACACGATGGTACATCAGAGAATGGTGGAGCTATAACTAAAATAGGTCCTGCTCAAGACCTTGTAGTTTCAGCTTCTCTTGTTACACCAAAAACAACTGGCACATTAGATATAGGTACGGATTCTTTAGAGTTTAAAGATATTTACATAGATGGTATAGCTTATATTGATGGGCTAGGTAGAGACATACTTGTAGCTACGGATAAAAAAATACAGTTTAGAGACGATGCAATATTTATAAACTCATCAACAGATGGACAACTAGATATTGACGCTGATACTACAATACAAATAACTGCACCAACAGTTGACATTGATGCAAGTACCAAAGTAGATATTTCAACTGACTTAGTAGTTGGAGATGATTTAACATTAGCTTCTGACTCAGCAATATTAGGTTTTGGTGCTGATACAGATACAACTTTAACACATACAGATGGAACAGGTTTGACTCTTAACAGTACAAACAAATTAACATTTGGTGACGCTACAAGTTTTGTGCATCAATCATCAGATGGTGTGTTAACGATTGATGGTGAAGCTACTATTGATCTTAATGCGTCAACAGCAGTTACAGTTAGTAATGATCTTAAATTAGACAGCGATGGTGCTGTGTTAGGTTTTGGTACAGACAACGATGTAACAGTAACACATGTAGCTGACACAGGACTACGTTTTGAAGATAGTGATAAGTTAATGTTTGGTGCAGGTAGCGATCTACAAATATACCACGATGGTAGTAACTCATATATTGATGATGCCGATGCAGGTGGATTAATAATTAGAGGTAGTGCCATTACCCTAAAGAAATACTCAGGCGATGAACCTATGGCATCTTTTACAGCAGATGGTGCTTCTATTATTTACCACGACAATACTGCAAGAATAACTACGACTGCTGCAGGTATTGAAACGTCAGGCAATCTTACTGTAGGTGCTGACTTAATTGTAAATGGTACAACAACTACTGTTAACAGTACAACTGTTACAATAGATGATCCTATATTTACATTAGGTGGAGATACTGCACCCGGAAGTGATGACAATAAAGACAGAGGTATAGAATTTAGATACCACACAGGTTCTACAGCAAAGATTGGTTTTTTTGGATTTGATGATAGTGCAGGTAAGTTTACTTTTATACCTGACGCAACTAATACTTCAGAAGTATTTTCAGGTACGGCAGGTACAATTGTAGCTAATGTTGAAGGTAACGTAACAGGCGACTTAACAGGTAATGTATCAGGTGCTACAACAGTTACAGGTACAACATTAATAGGTAAGTTAAAAAAGACAGCAAGCGATACAGAGTTTACTTTACCTGCTAGTGATGGAAGTGCAGGACAATTTTTAAAGACGGATGCATCTGGTAATTTAGGTTTTGCATCAGCAACACAAACAACCATCAATAACAACGCTGACAACCGAATTATAACAGGAAGTGGTACTGCTAATGAATTAGAAGGTGAAGCTAATTTAACCTACAATGGTACTACTCTTTCAATTGGTGGTACTATTACTTCTGTTACAAACATTACAGCTTCAGGTACAATACAAGGTGCAGAGGTTACAGCCACATCAGATGAAAGACTAAAGTCTGACATACAAACAATAGATAATGCTTTAGACAAAGTTATGAATATGCGTGGTGTAACTTATACAATGCAAGCTGAAAAAGGCACAGGTGTAATTGCACAAGAGGTAGAAAAGGTTTTACCAGAGGTTGTTGTAGATAATGAATACAAATCTGTAGCATATGGTAACATGGTTGGCGTTCTTATAGAAGCAATAAAAGAATTAAAAACAGAGATAGATACACATAAACAAGGATGTAAGTGTCATGCCCCTAGCAAGTAGTGGTTCTGTAAATTTAACTACTGTAAGAGATTATTACGGATCAAGCAGTAATAATTTGACAGCGTTATATAAGGGTGGTTCTTTTGTTCCAAATCCTACGTCATACAATAGTGGAACACAAACGACTAATGCCGCTAATGCAAACTCTAATGTTCCCACAAGTGGATCAATTAGTTTAACAGATTTTCGTGGTGGTAGAAAATTAGTGACAAATGCGGCAGTAACCGTAGATGCTAGTGGTATTACTGAAAGTGGAGACACCGGTGATAGACAGTGGGTAGGTGTAAAAACGAATAGCGACTATTGGTATAGGTCTGGATATAATGTTAACTATGCCGGTATTGCAGGGGTAGCTAATCAAGCTCAGTTACTTTTTGTTAACAGATGGAGTCTTGCAGGACAGACTTGTTCTTTTTCAATTCCTTTTACTGTTAATGTAGCAGGTGAATATTATTTACATGCAGTAGTTAGTGGTCCGGGTGGAGCAGGTGCTACTTTAAATTTTACTGGAAGTGGTGTTTCTTCTGGTGGAGTAACAAATCAATCTATGGGAAGTGGAACAACTCAGGTGTTGACTCCAGTATTAACAGCAAGTACAACTGTTACTGTATCTATGACTTCAGGCACTTCTGGTGGTGCTGGTGATAATATATCTATTTATTTTAGAACAAACTGTAACGCTGATGCAAGCAATATTGGTGGTAATGCAGGAAACAATTATTCTTTAATGTAGGATAAACTATGGAAATAAACCCTATACTATTTTGGAATGGAATACTTACAGTAGTAATAGCTCCTGCTATATGGGTCTTTCGTGGTATGTTTATGGAGATAAAAAGACTTGACATACTGTTAAATAAAACAAGAGAAGAATACGCAAAGCGTGATGACGTTAAGGAAGATATGCATGTAGTAATGGATGCACTTCAAAGATTAGAAGATAAATTAGATAAGATATTAATAGGTAAATAATTATGGCAACTTTTAAAGCATTTAAACCCGAAGCGATGCAACGTATTGCACGTTCAATGGGTCATATGGGTGACATGAATCAGTTTGAAAACTTCTTAATGGCTAACCCTGAGAAGAGTAATATGATGCGAAACTATAATGCAAAGGCTATGCAAATGGCTGAAGGTGGTGTAGTTAAAAAGATGCAAGAGGGTGGTGCTTTAGTAGGAGATAAAACCCCTGAACAATTAAAAAAAGATTTAGAAGAAGGTGGCATTGAAGGTGGAACTATTGGGGATGGAACAACACCTTCTCAACCACAAACACAAGGTAATATTTTTGATGACACAATAGGAAACATTAAAACACCTGATGCACCTGAAGGTACTACATTACAACCTAAAAAGATAGAGGAAAAAGATGACCAAATAGTTGATCCAACTAAAGGTCAAGTAGATGAAGATAAACCACCTGTAGACACTAAAGAAGGTAAAGCTAAAACAGCAGACGATCCAAGAGAAGTAGAGCCAGAAACTTATGATCCAACAAAAGTAGGTGACGCACCTAAAGCAGAAGCAGAACAAATGACTGTGACTGAAGAAATGAAAATTAAAGCTGCTCAAGGCACGATGTCTGATGAAGAAAAGAAAGCATATGCTGATGCACTTATAGCAGGACAGGCACAAGTAGCTAAAGAAGCAACTGTTATGGGTCAGTTAGAAAAGTTAAGTGCTCAAGCTGAAGATGGACAGATACCATCCTACGCTACAGCGGCAGTAAGATCAGCAATGTCAGCTATGGCAGCTCGTGGATTAGGTGCTAGTAGTATGGCTAGTGGTGCAGTATTTAATGCAATACTAGAGTCACAATTACCTATAGCAAAACAAGATGCAAATACATTTGCACAGTATGGTTTAGCTAATGCAACAAACGCACAACAAGCTACACTTGCAAAAGCCGCAGCTCTGTCATCACTTAACATGGCTAATTTAAGTAATAGACAACAGGCTGTAGTTGAAAATGCTAAGACATTTTTGCAAGTAGGCTTAGCAAACATGAACAACAGACAGCAGACAGAGATATTTAATACTCAAGCACAACAAAATTTTATGTTGTCAGATCAGGCTGCCGACAACGCAGCTAAACAATTTAATGCTCAGTCAAAACAACAGGCAGATCAATTTATGGCTAGTCTTGCAAGTAATATATCGCAGTTTAATGCTTCTCAAGTAAATGCTATGGAACAGTTTAATTCAGGTGAAGCAAATGCTATGGCTAAATTTAATCAACAATTAGAGGATGCAAGAGAACAATTTAATGCTTCAAATAAATTAGTTATAGAACAATTTAATGCTAAATGGAAACAGCAAATAGCTACAACAGATACTGCAGCACAAAACTATTCAAATGAATTTAATGCAAAAGCATTATTAGATATTTCTAATACAGCATATGCAAACATGTGGCAACATATGGGTGATCTTATGGAATGGGCATGGACTACTGGGGAAAGTGGTAAAGATAGATTGCATGAACTTTCATTAGCTGAGATAGATGCAAAGTTACAAACAGAGTTAGCTCACTTAGATTTAGATGCAGAAGCTAGTGCATCTATTGGTGGTTTCATAGTAGACTTATTTACTAGCCCAATAGGTGGTTCAATTGTAGGTGATTATTTAAATATAGCACCAATACCTAGAGGAAATTAATATGACAATAGCAAAAACAAAAGCAGCTGAAATGGCTTATAAAAAAATTATGTTATTAAAATCTCAGTTTTACAGAAAAGATTTACAACCTGCTGATGATTATAAAACAGGCTTGATGAAAAGAGGAACTGAACGTATACAAAAAAATATGCAGAATTTAAAATCAGAAAAAGAACAAGATGATCTGATGAAGATAGCAAGACTTGCAAGTAGAATAGAACAAGGATTTAAAGGAAAAAATTAATGAAACAAACTATGGCAAATCAACAAAGATTTAGAGGTCCTGTTCCGGGACAGGGCATGACAGCAGAATTAAAAAGCAGACCTTGGTTTAATCCACCTCAATATAACACTGTGGAAGAAGCATTAGAGTTTTATCTTGATAGACTAGTAAATCAACAGCAGTCTAGTTCTTTGTTTGCAGTTATAGAAAAAGGTTTGCCACTAACTACATTATCAGAAACAATTACCACAGGTGGTGTAATGCAAGGTGTGCATACTGTAGACATTGCATTTTTAATTAATCCACTGCTTGTAGAGTTTATGAAAGGGATGTGTGAGGTAGCAAATATAAAGTATACACTAGATGGTTCTGTGCCTAAAGAAGATCAAGTTAATATGAGAGCACTTAAAGAAGTAATAAAAAGTAAGGTAGAACAAAGTGAGGATGTTTTAGAAACAGCAGCTGAAGAAGTAAAAAGCAAAGGTTTAATGGCAAGAAAAAATAAGGAGACTGAATAATGCGTTTTAATTTTGGACAGGCACTAGCAGGTGCAGCAAGAAGAGGTTCTTCAAGATTAAGAGAAATGGAAGATAGAGCTAACTTGGTAGCCGATAGAGCTGTTAATAGATTTATGAATGAACATGATGAATGGAAAAGAAACTATGATGTAGATTTAAGGACATATAATGATGCTTGGGATAAACTAACTGGTTTAAATTTAAATGGTGTTAAGTTAGACGATGGACAAAAAGAAATGATATTATTGGGTGGTCCAAATGGTGCAGATAAATTTATTGCTGCATATGAAGATGACCAAAAAAGAAGAGCTAAAGAATATGCAGAGTCACAAATGGGTTCTTTTACTACTACAACACCTATGGGTGTGCAAACTAAAAGAAAAAATATACCTTGGGGTCCTACAATGTATACAGCCGCGATGACTAAAGACTTTATAAACAGAACATTTACAAGAACGTCTGACTATCAGGCGGCTATGGAAGACCCAACCAATCCTAAAAACCAAGCGATGTTAAAGTCTGTAGGTTTAGGACAAAAGAAAGCATCTATGGCTTATGCTCAAGGTAAAAATCCTTATATAGACATAGAGGGTAGAACAGCTATGACTGCAAATATTGAAGAGAGTAGGCAAAGAGGTATCTTAGGTGTTACAATACCTCGTAGTTATATACAATCTACAATTAGAAATAGTTTGGTAGAAGCTGGTATAGTTGCTCCTGAACAGATTGACGAAAAACTTGGTACAAATACAGGGTGGAATGCTCCTGTCTACAATGCTCTTAGCTTGGATGATCAGATGACTATAGAAACACATGTATTGGATAAAGAAATACAAACGGATACATGGAGAATGGATCAAGAAAAACATAAATGGGCTAAACATTTAAATAAATTTTATGTTCAAGAAGCTGAGCACAAAGCATCTTTATTTAGTGGAGAGAAAAAATTACAAGAGATGGACATCGCAAAAGCAAAACTTATAGAAGCATATAATAAAGTTTACTATGATGTTCGCAATGCTGAAACAATGCAAAAATGGGCTACACAAAGAGCAGAGTATGAAGCAAAAGCGGCAAAGAAAGATTTTGAAAAAGTAGATTTAGATGCACAAATATTAGATAATACAATATTAGAGATTAAACTTAAAGAACAGCTAGAAATTGCTATGGCAAATAATGATGAGGCTTTAATAACTAAACTTGATAATGATATACAAAGAGTATCTAAAGCAATTAGAAATGATCAAATTATAAGCAGGGTAATTAACAGCACAGCAGACGATATAATAGTTAAAACTAATCAAATTAACATAGTGAGAACATCTTACTTGGATCAAACTTATATTCGTTTAGGAAAAAATAAAGAACCTGCATCAGGAGCAACAACAACTATTATTACTGCTCCGGGTCAAGAGCCACCTGACGATAAGAGTGGTCAAAATTATTATTTAATTAGAAATCCAATAGATAATACGTTAACAAAATTTTATGAGGGCACTGCTGAATATAAAGAAAGAGAAAAGAGAGCCGCACAAATGGCAAATAAAATGGTGCTAGACATGTTGGCTACTGAAAATGCTGATGGCACATTTACTAACAAGTTTGAAGGAGATGCTTCTGTTGATATGATTCTTGATGCTATAAGAAAAGACCCAATAGGTCCAATAACAAATCTCGTAGATTATCAAAATTCATTAGCAAAAGATATTCTTCCTGAAGAAGTTATTAAATATAGAAATGCTATTATGGCTATGAGAAACTACAGCTCTGTTCATCCTCTACAAAGAGACCCTAATGTACCTACTGAAGCAGAAATAAAAAAGATTATGGTAGATGAAAATGGTGCGTTATTTGGTTTGGAAGAAGCAAATGAATTGTATGATGCTATTGTTGCTCAGATGGATGGAGTAACAGACAAGACAGAAACAACGGAGAAAGCTATTAGTGAGGTAAAGTTTGAAACACCAACAGAAAAAGAAAAAAGACTAGAAGAAGAAGCGTTCCAAACTGACCTTAAAAACCAAAAGGAAAAGGCTTTAAAGTCTGTGGCTGAGACTAAAAAAGCTGCACCTTATCTAAATTATCTACTTAAAGAATTAGTAGAAAATAAAAATACAATTACTAAGGATGAACTTGCTCAAACATTAGTTCAGGCAGGTATGCTAGAAGATAATGCTAATGCTGCCATAATTAAATGGTTAGAGGAAAATCGTAACAAAGAATTTAAAGATAAAAATGGTCAACTCTTTAGATTATTTTCTCCTAAACCAGTGTTTGAAGATACAAAGTTTGAATTTGGTGGAAAAGATGATATAGTAATGGATATAATACTTCCGGGTACAAAAGCCGGGTTGTTTAGATAGTGAATATAAATGGTAAATAGCTTAGATCAATTTAAACCTGTAACAAATAATTGGAGTAGTTCTTTAGGAAGAAGCTCTAATAAACTAGATAAATACAAGCCTAAACCCTCTATGTTTAGAGAAGAGGATGAAGACGATCCTCTTACAATACAACAATGGTCTAAAGATAAAAATAGAATGGACAATCTCCGTGACTACATGTTTAAAAGACATGGAGAAAATGGACAGCAAGAAACAGATGAGACTGATGAAGATTATGTAAAAAGATTTATGACCCATGCTCGTAGATTTGAAACTAATAGTATAGGAATAATGGGTCAGATTGATTATCTTAGAGGTGCTAACGAAGAAGATAGAAAACAATTTGGCTACTTATATAATTCATATAATAGATTGCCCGGAATGGGCGAGACAGGTGGAGATAGCACAGCTAGAACCATTAAAGATTATTTAGGTGCGGCTATACTTGATCCAATAAATATATTAGGATTTGGAGCGGCAAAAATTGGAACAGCAGTTGTTGGAAAGATGGCTATCAAAGAAGGACTCAAAAGGTTTGTGCCAAAAAATAATGTTACTCAAGCTATAATAGGTGGTTCTATATCAGGTGCAGGATATGGTGCTATGTATAACTTAGCTGATCAAGACATAAAAAGAAAAAGTTATATGACAGATGCTGAAGGTAATCCTTTAACACCTGATGCTGAGATAGATTTAATGTCAACTGCTTTTGAATCTATAATGTTTGCAGGTATTGGTGGTGCTCTTGGTGGAACATTAGTAGGCACAGCTAAATTGTTAGGTAAAAGTAAAACTCAAAAGAAACAAGCAGAAGAAGCAAAAAAGATATTAGAGAAAGAAGATTTAGAAACGATTGATCCGATAGAGGGTAGAGTTATTAGGCAAGATAGATTAGATGAAGCAGAAAGATTAATTAAAAAACAACAAGAAAGATTGCAGAAAAAACAAAAGGTTGAAGATGATTTTATTGGTCCTCTAACAGAAGGGCAAATGAAAAGAAGACAAAGAGATATTAAAAGACAACAACAGGCAGAGAAACAAGGATTTACAGAACCACCAAACACAAAAAAACTAGACCCTACTAGTGCAAAAGAAAAGCTAGATCAAAACATATTAACAAAACAAGAAATACTTAGACAGCCACCTATTGTAGATGCAAAAGTATTGGTTGATCTATCTGTAAAAATGGGTAAGATAGTTCTTGATATAGCAAAAACACAAAGGGATAAAGGTGTTCCAATCATATTAAAACAGAGAGCTAAAAAAGATAAAAGAGTTAGTGATACTGTAATGAATGTTGTGAGAAACATTGATAAGATTGATGAAGATGTTTTAGAAAGTGCGTTGAGTAGGCAGGGTTTAACAACAAAAGACCTATTAGATTTTTTACAGACGACAGATGAATTTGCTGTGATGGAAAGAATGTCCATCAGAGAAGCTGCACAAATGCTAGGAGCTAGAGGGCAACTAGGAAAGTTAAGAAAGACACTAACTAATCTTAGTCCTGATTTAAAACAAAGACTAGATGACTCATACGGAGCAAGTGAAGAGGTAGGAAGTGCATTAGGTTCTTTCTATGGTTTTATGAAAAGATTAGATAGAGAACGTAGAGCTTTAATGGTTACACAGATTGCAACAACAGCAAGAAACGTGGCGACAGGTCTAACTGTTATCTCTTTTGAGACATTAGCAAATACTATGGAAGCTAGTTTATATCATGGTGGTAGAGCATTGAGAGGTGCTTTTAAAGGTAATGCTTCAGGTGAAGCATTTGCTCAAGGATTAAGAGATTGGACAAAAGATAGTTTTGGTTTAGCTGTAGCTTTTGCACAACAAGGTAAAAGTAAAGAGATGTCTGATCTGCTATTAAGACATAACCCAAAGATAGCTAAAATTATTTTTCGTACTCTTGGTGATGTAGGTCCAGATGAAACAGAAACATTGACTGCATTTTCTAGGTATGCAAACTATTTAAACCTAACACAAGATGTTATGTTTAGAAGAGCTTTCTTTTCTGATTATGTATTGCGTAATATGCGTAGAGCAGATATACCTTTAGATGAAAGAGAGTTTGGAAAAAGAATAGATGTTGATTTACTACAAGGTGGAATGGAATATGCTCTAAGAAATACATTTGCTTTTATGCCAAAGCAAGGTCCAGCACATCACTTTGTTAGATTTGTTGAATCATTTCCTATGGTTCCAGTTATTGGTACAGGTGAATTTCCGTTTGCAAGATTTATGGCAAACGCTATGGCATTTCAATTAAAATACAATCCTCTTAATGGAGCTTATGGTTTATTTCAAGGTGCAATTCAAACAGGAATGATAGGTGCAGGTAAAGAAGTAAGTGAGGGTGCATTAAGAGCATCAAGACAAAGAATGTCACAAGGTATGGTGGGTTCAGCTGCATTAGGAACAGCCATATATTTTCGCTCTAAAAATCAAGATACAGAATGGTATAATGTTAAGACACCTGATGGAAGAACAATTGATATGAGACCTTTCTTCCCTGCAGCACCTTATATGATTGTAGCTGACATGATAATTAAGTACACTAATGGAGAGTTAGATAAATTAAAAGGTAAAGATTTTATAGATGGATTTACAGGTGCTCAGTTTAGAGCAGGAGCAGCTTCCTACACAGTTGATAAATTATATGAAGTAATTGGTGCAGAAGGTGGATTAGAATCTATTGGAACAGAGAAACTTGGAGAGATATTAGGTGGATATGTAGGAGAGGTAACAGCAGGATTTGTTACACCTGCTCGTGTGGTTAAAGATGTTGTTGCGGCTTTTGACGAGGAAGAAGCAATAGTAAGAGACTCTAATTCAGTTGATGGTATTGGAGCTAAAGACAGAGCAGTACATGCGTTTATAAATAAACTATACAAAGGTATTCCTTATGCATCACAGACATTACCTGAGTTTGAATCGCCATCAAGAGAAGCTACAGTGCGTACACAGTCTCCTATACTAGGACAGTTTTTAGGTTTAAGATTTAGGGAGAGAGCAAACTCTGCTGAGTCAGAGCTAACTAGATTAGGATATAAAAGTTTTGAACTTTTACCTACAACAGGAGATAAAATAGCTGATAGATTAACAAAGGAACAACTAGGTCCTTTAATTGAAGAACATATTGGTTCATTAGTAGATTCAGATGCATATAAAAAGAAAACAGAACCTGAAAAACTAGCTGCTGTAAAAATATATTTAAGAGATTTAAGAAAAATAGCTAAGATGATAGGGGAAGTTGAAGCACAGAAACTTTCTAAGAAAGGTACAATCGTTTCTTTCACACCTTTTGATAGAAGTCAATGGCAAAAAACACCACGTAATGCACGTAAGTTAGCCAATGACTACTATAAAAAGTATTTTAAAACAACTGTAGAACAATCCGGCGATTATAGAAGAGGTGCTATGATAGGAAGATTATTAGCAAGACAATTATAATATTATCTTCTATCTCCACTACCACCTAACACACCACGTTTCTTTCTATCACTTAACTTGTCAAGATTAGATTGCATTATAGCACCTAAGTCTAACTTTAAATGGTCAGCTAACATAGCACAGTACCATAACACATCACCAATCTCACCACCAAGATCGTGATCTTTTTTATTGTCACGTATAACCTTCTTAGCTTTATTAGCTATCTCACCTGCTTCACCCACTAAACCCAAACACAAATACTCAAGAGCTTTGTCTTTAGGAAAGATGGCTGTCTCTTTTGCTTTCAGTTGATAGTCTGAAGCTACTAATAAACATCTGTTCTTATTATGCATGAACTGTTTTGCTTCCTCTTCTAGATTCATAATTCTTAACCTTCTTATTATTTTGTGCAAATGCAGAGTTAAATCCACGTAACCACTCTCTATACTGCATTGAGTTAGAATTATAAGGTGGCATTAAAAGTTTACCATTGTAATCTGTACCTCTAAAGAAAGCACTTCTACCTTTATCAAACTGTATTCGCAGAGGTGCATCATATTTTTTTAAACCATGTCTACGTTTTAACATTCTTCATCTCCTCTATTTGTTTTTTAAGGTTGGCATTCTCTTGCATTAAACCATTAAATATACTTAATAGTGTCATTTTTTTAGATGAACCTATAATTAATTCCTGTACTTCTAATGGTGTTCTAGGTTTTATATCAAACACTCCTTCTATTTTTTTCTTATCTTCTTCAGTCATAATATTCTCCTTTCTATGTTGCTACTATGTCTACGACTTCACATACACCTGCTGTACATGCGAGTTCTTTACTACCTGCTGTGGTGTCAACACCTTTCTCAAACTCAACAAGTCTATTCCAATCAATATCTTTAGGCATCTGTTTTACTAGATCGTCATACTTTTCCTTGTCAATAGCTTGGTAAGGTGCTTGTGCATAAGTATGATCACTATGAGGTAGAAAACTAATTCCTGATACATCATCAAAATTTTTATATACCCAATTACCAACCTCTAGCCAATCATCTTCTTTGACAGATATAGTTACAGATGGTTTATGTTCACACCAATACTCTTGAAAAGTTTGCCAAGTGAGTAGTTGGTCTATTGCACTAAGCTCTGTCTGTGCTCCTTTAGGTGCTTTCATAGGAAAGCTAAACACTGTAGTGCTGTCAGGCTTCATTACATCAGGTTCATTAGGTATGCCTGCCGACTTCATAAACTCTGTTAGTGGGTCTTTGTTATCACCACGTACAGTACGGATATAATATTCACTATACCTAGTGTGTATGCCACTAGCACTGTCTACTAGTTGAGATACAGTACCACTTGGTTTGACGCAGGTAATAGCAGTTGACTGTGGTATGCCTAATTTCTTTGCAAGTTTTTTGTTTGTATCAACTGCTTTCTTTTTTAGTTTTTCTAATATGTCACCAACTCTTAAACCATCAAATACTCTTTGACCATCTTCAAAAAAGATTGTGTTATGAGCATTAAATAGTTCACTGTCCATTATACCTGTTAGTGATACACCAAGTAATCTCTCCTCTTCTGTATTATCTTTCCATATCTTACGTAGATATTTAAAGTCTGTAAGAGTAGACTGTAACGTACCTAGTATTGTAGCTATCTCTACCTTCTCAAGTAGAGTTTCTTCAGTATCATCTGCTCTGACTACTACCTCAGATAAGTTACAGAATTGGTATGGTCTAAGTATAATCTCACTGCAAGGGTTACAACCAAATGCATGGTCTATATTACGTCTTCCACTTTTACCTGCTTGGGCTTTAGCTGAGTCTCTATTAAATATACCACGCTCACCTGACTTACTTTCAACAAGAGCCAACCATTCACGCATAAATGTTTCCATACTTATCTTACCTCTGTATGCTACACTATTATTTGCTAACGCACGTTGACCTTCATTCTCCCACCATTGACCTGACTTAGCATGTCTCATTTGGTCATCACCTAAATTGGAAAGACTGATGAGAGCAGATCGTCTAACCCCACCTACGACTACTACCTCACCAATCTTACACATTATGTCGTGGCATTCTATAGGATATAACCTTCTACCTGCTGCACCCTTAAACACTGCGACACAAAACCGATAAAAGTCTACGAGTGGTTCAGGACCTGAAGCTCTACCACCAAATGTTTTAAGTCTTGCACCTGCTGGTCTGACATCTTCAACATCAAACTCAGGAACTTGACCTACATATAACATAGCGATAAGTTCTCTTACTGCCCTTGCCCAACCTGATCTTGAATCGGCAACTTTAATTACTGTTGTACTATCTTCAAAGTGTTCATTAACTACAGGAAGTTTATCAATGTTCTCTCTTTCTACAGAGAAACCTACACCTGTACCACACATAAGAATATACATACATTCGTCAAATGCACGAGGGCTATCTACAGGTAAGTAAGAACAGTTATATCCTGCTACATTACATTTGTCTAGTGCTTTACCTGCTGTCATTAAAGCTCTCATGCTTGGCATTACATTTAAATTAATTATATTATTGTATATTTTCTCTTGCAACTCAAGAGATAAATCTAAGTTGTGTTTTTTAGAAACGTGAGTAACAATATAGTTTACATATCTTTCTACTGTTTCTGCCCATGTTTCTCTTCTACTTTCATGTTCTAACCATCTAGCATACCTAGATAGTGCAATAAAGTTTTGATAATCCGTTGGTAATTTTATATCATTATTCATCTTTTATCTCCTGTGTTACTTTCATTGTTTTAATTTCTACTCCATTTATATCGTGGATATACTCACGAACACCATCTTCTATTTCTGCTATAATATCTCCGTCTGAAGGTATTAAATAATCTTCAGGGTCTATATCTAGATTTAACCACATTCTAACTTGTATTCGCATCTTTAATCTCTATTAATTTATTAAGATACCAAAGAGCCTTTTTTAAATCTTGAGAACCTTCTTTATATCTATATCTCCAAAGATATTTCATTATGTTTCCTTGCAGATAATACTCAAACCCTGTATCTGTTGCAGCTTGAATAGCATCAATACACTCAATACCTTTTTGATTGTAGTGTGGTGGATGATTAACCATATCAGACTCTTCTGCTGTAAAATCATCAATATTAATTCCTTTTTCAAATTCTATTCTTTCTTTTATTGTAGCATCCATTAAGCACTCCCTTCAGTATCTGATTTAAAATCTAATGTGATCACATTACCATCTTTACTTTGCACTGTCAACTTATCATTAGCTCTTGTGTCTTTTTTCTTCATCTCTTTTATAAAGTCTTCTATTTCATATAGTAAATCTTTGTCTAGCTCCATCATAGGAACAATAGCAGACATGCATGTACATAAATGAAACAGTGCTTCGTTGTCAAAATGGGTTAAGCCATTTTCTTTTGAAGACATAATATTAATTTCAACTTGACCTGTCCATGCTCTTTTACTGTCTAATTGAGGTCTCACATTAATTATAAAATCTTCAGGCTTTAAGAATTTAGTATCTATTTTTTTCATATGTTAACTCCTTTTTACTTTTCTACCTTTAAAAGGTATAAATGTTAATGTTAATCTTTTTCCTTTTTCTTTTAGCCAATCTTCAGGAACAACCCTATCACAATAACGAAACCCATATCGGATACACCACTCTGCGTAAGAGGACTTTGCACCTTTACGTAATTTTCTTCTACTATTTGTAAACACAAAACGAATATCTAATTTGGGGTGTTGCTTTTTGATAGCCTTATGTTTACGTCTATCCAAAGCATTAAATATTCCCTTGGTTTCTATTATTATACCATTGTCTAATACAAAATCAGGGGTATAGGTGCGATAAGCAAGGTCTTCCCATTCTATCTTTAGCTTTTCATATGTGAAAGCTACCTTTAATTCTTTTAGGTAAGTAGCAAGAGTATCTTCTAAACCACTCCTATACCCATTCTTTCGTGCTATCTGTCTAGCACTATATGCTGACATTTTTTTCATAAACATAGGACATCATCCTAGGTTCTTTTGCCTTTGATGCCATCTGTGGTTTCTCTACAAGAGAAGTCCAACATGAAAAACGAAACTCACAAAAGTTACAATTCTTACTGAGGACTTTATTACCTGTATGTTTACCTCTGAATGTTTCATCTTCTGCTTCATAACACCTTTCAAATTTATTTTCTTCAAGACGTTTGAATGTCTTTTTAATTTTGCCTATCTCTTCATCAAGGTTCATTGTAGTAGCAGGTATATATTTAAACTCTGCATTGTTCTTATTAATAACCCACCAACCACCAACTTTCTTCTTGGCAGCTTTAGCATAACCTGCTAGTTGTCCTACATAACCAAACGGATCACTGTTTTTGATAGTATCAAATGATATAAACTTGTTTGTGTAAGACCACATAGATGCAGATTTAATGTCATCAACTGAATCATTGATAGATAAATCATACGTTCCTTTAATACTGTTGCCCTCTATTTCTAGAGACACTTCACTATTATCGTCTTCGTATTTAACACCTGACTCACGTAGTATCCCTTTGAATACTGCTTCAACAATATCGCCCATCATAAAATTCATTATCATCTTAGCAGGTGGGTGTATACGTGAATCAGGTTTGTTTTTTAAGAACCAAAGTTGACAGTAAGGTCTGCCAATGTTGGACATCCTGATACGAAAGTCCTTCTGTTGAGGAGAGAATTGTTTCTTCAAGCTGTCTCGTATGTGTGACACAACCTGCTCAATTGTGTCATCACTCATTGTTGCAGTACCTTTAACTGCCTTATCTAAGTATCTGTGTACCTTTAGTTCTTCTGCTGAGTTCATTAGAATGGTACTTCATCATCAACATCAACAAGTTCTGATACCACATCTTTATCAGACTTAGATAGCTCTTCAGGCTTTGCTTTATCATTCCATGCATTGAAGATATAAGAGTTATAATTCTCAATCCATTGCATAAAGTCAGAGAAATGATCTTGTGTGCTATCTTCTACTTCCAACACTTCGTCTTGTAAAGTTGCAGTAGGTAGGTAGTACGCATTTCCGTTAGGCAACTTTCGTTGTTCAGAACCTAACTTAATTTTGTACTGCACAGGAAGATGTCTCCTGCCACCTATTTTAGATATGGGTTCTCCCATAATCTTGAATGCATCTCGGTTGTCCACTTCCCAAATAAATGGCAAGTCTCCAATCTCCATGACATCATTACCATCAGCATTCAGAACTGACCCTGCTGATAGTGTTCCAATCAGTACCCTCACTCTTTTAATACTCTTCAAGAGTTCCTTTGTCTTTACAGGTAATGCTTGATAATCTTTTACAAAACCTGCTGGTTTTCCACAGTTAAACCCACCCATGTTGTCCTTCAGATCAACATTTAAGTTGTCTGCCATGATAGTCTTAACGTAGAAACCCTTGCCTGACTCAGGCTTGACAAACTTCTTGTACATAAATCTTTGTACATAGGGTCTGATTGTTACATCGTCAGAGTAGAATACACTCTCACTTGCTAAGTCATCAATTCTATAAGAACCACCATTGACTATAGCAGCTTGAGTCTTTTTACCCTTGACTTCAACCTCACCCATGATAGGTGAGTGTTGTATTTTAAGACGAGCAAGTTGTGCTGTCTGTTTCTTTTGGGTTATGTCTACTCCCATACCCATTTTCTGTGCCATATCGGCAAACTTATTTAAGCTAGTATCTATATTCATATAAACTCCTTTCTAAAGTGTTCTAGTTATATCAGGTAACGTCTTTCGTGTCAAGCCAATTATTACCTATCTTTGCTTCTAATACTAATGGTACATTTAAATCTATTTTGAATTGTTTGTCAACAATTATTTTCAATTTATCATTAGTATTTTTTATTACATCAAGTACGCTATCAACCTCATCAGGGTGTACATCTATTACTATACTGTCATGCACTGTATTTACTATACATGATTGCATACCTTGTAATTCTTTTTCAATCTCTAACAACGTAACAGGAACAATATCTGCTGTTGCAAAACTCTGTACAGGAAAGTTCTTTATCTGCGTAAAGTGTGTGGGTGAACCATTAAACCTTCTCTGCACATCAGGAAAAGCAAATGACCTTCCTGATGGTGTCTTTATTCTGCCATCGTTTAGAGCTTCTTTAGCCAATCTGGAATGCCAAAGTGCGATGCCTTTGTACTTTTCCGTGAACTGTTTATAATACGTTGCTTCAGCAGGTGACCTCCCAAACCCTGTAGCTCCGTAGAGTGGTGCGAAGGTGTGTGCTTTTGCTTCCTGCCTACTAATCTTTTGACCACCTTCAGAAATAATCTTGGCAGTATAGTTATGTACGTCAAACCCATTGTTTATCTCCATCATTGCTACTTCGTCTTGTGATAAATATGCAGCAGTTCTAAACTCTAACTGTGCGAAGTCTGCTTCTAATATCTTACCACCATCCCATCGTGACACGAACACACGCTTAACAGGAAACGTACCACCTCTTGGCATGTTCTGCATGTTAGGGTCTGCTCCACTAAATCTACCTGTCGCTGTGCGATGTTGTAATAATCTAACGTGTAGCTTTCCGTCAGACTTTATATTATTAGATATACCCTCAACGAATGAAGAGAGATAACTATCTAAAGCAGATAATCTAATAACCTTACCTAAGAAGTTCTCTGCTCTATCCATATTCTTTTGACGAGCAACAGACTTTAGGTACTGTAAACTATTCTTACTTGTAGTAAATCCATTTGCAGATATCCACTTTGCAGTTGGTGGTGTGAAACCCATACCTGCTAACTCAGATGTAGGAATAAACTTATATCCTAATCCATCACACTCTACACATCTATTCTCATTTGCATAAGGTGTGCCATCCTTTCTAGTCTTTCTTATCTTACCATGACCATGACACACATGACACTGCTCTGCTTTTGTCTTTCTTAGTATATCTGCTTTAGCATTCACTGCACTACGAAACTCTTCCTTTGGCATATGAGAGTTGAATGTCATAACCCAATCATGTTTATCTTTAGGTTTTCTAGAATATATAAGCCATGATAATTGTTCAGGGCTATTTAAATTAATAGGTGTATCACCCATGAAGTATCTTGTTTCTTTTATTAACTCCTCTTCTATCTTTTGTTTTTCTTTTGTAAAATCAGCACGAACAGAGTCTAGTTGTTTTGTATCTACATTAAAACCTACACGATATATCCTAGCTAGACATAGTGCCACATCATTAGTAAGATCAACTGTATTAGACAAGTTACTGTATGCATCTGATGATAGCTTTGTGTATATCTCATTTGCTAATTGCTGTGTAGCATGTAAGTCAGCAGATAAGTAATCAGATAACTCATCAGGTGGTATGTCAGCAACTGAATATCCTTTCTTAAAATATTCTTTGAGTGTATCTTGTTTCTTAGTCTCAAGATTATATCTCATTGCACACATCTCTAGTGTCAAGGATTCTTTCTGTCCTTCTTGTAGTATATATTCACCAAGCATGGTATCAAATACCTTGCCATCATACTTAAACCCACACTCCCATAACCACATTAAATCGTGAACAATATTATGTCCTATCATTACTGTAGTCTCATCTAGTATAGATTGTATTGTTACAGATGCATTGTTATCACTCATTCTTATAAGGTATTCATCTCCTGTCTCAGTCAATGCACCTACCATAACTAATTCGTTCTTCTCTTCAAAAGGATCAAGGTGTAGCTTACCCTCACGCTTTTGTACTGTATTTTCTACGTCAATTACTATCTTCATTTACTGTCTCCTTATGTTTAGTCATGTATTCTACAGCTTTTTTTAATCTTGTCAAGCTATCTTTGAATCCACCTAGACCTACGTTACAGTGATGACATAGCCACCCTCTGAACGTGCCTGTCTCATGGCAATGATCTAACACCCAATTCTGCAATCGTGGTTGGTTATACTTGCCTATCTCTTCTATATCCCTGTCGCATATAGGACATTTATAATGTTCATTAGGATATGGGTTCTCTTTCTTTAGTTGTTTAACTAAGTTAGATTGGTTTCTCATGCAAGTTCTGCATGTCCTCTTTATCTCAGAAGGTTTATCACTAGCATAGTTCATTGCGTTGAATTGATCTATTGGTTGTGTTGTATTGCATTTAATGCATACCAATGTATCTTCAACAACAGGTTTTTGCCTTAATTTAAATCCAAATAAATCTCTCATGCGTTATACCTTGCAATTAAATAATCTAACTCGCAGTGTACACTACCATGCCATCCTGATAATTTATTCTTGACAATGTTTAAATGTCTTTGTGCATCCTCTTCTTCTTGCCCTTCTACCTGTGGGTTCTTGGCAATGAGTACCATCAAGTCTGCTTCTGCAGCTTTACCTGTACGGCTACCTTCCATCATACTTTGATTAAGTATAACCTTACCCTCTGCTTCTGCACTTAACTGTGACATATATAACACAGCACAATCATATTGTTTTGCTATCTGTCTTGCATGTACAGCACATGCTTTCAATGCTTCATCAGGTCTAGCATATCCTTTGTGTGTAGCAAACTTATCACCCATATCAAGCACTACAATATCAGGTCTTTCTTTCTTGACAGCAGACTCTACCCAACTCATGTCGTAACCTGTAGTGTCTTTAATAAATATATTCTTACGCAATGGTGCATATATTTCATTAGCTTTCTGCATGTCATTCTTAACTTGGTGTAGGTTCATGCCTGTACCTGCTGTAAGATACCTTGCACCTACTCTATGAAAGCCTTCTTCATTACAAAGCACAATACACTTAGCACCCTGTGATGCAAACCCACCCGGACCTGCTATAAGACTAGCATGGAAAGATGTCTTACCTGTATTAGGTCTAGCACCTACCTCTATTAAATGTCCTGCATTGATACCCTCTACCTTTCTGCATAGTGTAGGTATATTAAATGTCCATCTTGCTTCAAGATCATTCTTGTCCAGCAGGTTTTCAATACTTATATCAGCCCACTCAATATTCATAGTAGGTGTGAAGTCATCACTATATTGCTCAAGTATATTACGTAGTGGTTCTAAAGAACTCTTAGCACCATTCACATAATCAAAACCTAGATTAGCAATGTCCTCACCAATAACCTGTTGGAAAAGTTTGGATAACACTTCCTGTGCTACATCATCTCCCATTGGTTGTTCTTTCTTAACCTGTCTGAACATAGATATGTATGCATTCTTCTGTGCTGTAGTCATACTAGGATTACCTGACACAAATAATGCTTCTACTTCATCAGGTGTTACAGTTCTCTCATACCTATGCATAGCCTTATCTATAACAGACTTTACTTTCTGTGCATCCTTACTAAATAATCTGTTAGGACACCTTGCTCCACGATGATCATCGTAGAACTTCTTATTCATTAAACTTCTTAATAGTGCTAGTTCCATATCATCTCCTTTAAGTTATTAATATCAATTTCTTCTTCATACTTTAAGTCGTCTGTTAGTCGCAGTACCTTAGCAGTACGCACCCAACTTTGCAACTCTTTTCTTATCTGTAAAGTTTTCTGTAGTGCATCAGGATCAAGTGCAACTACAACTGTGTCAAAGTTATGACACAGAAATCTTTTATGTTCTTCTAATAGATTTGTACCTAGCAATGCTACACCTGTGATGCCATGCTTTGCAGCTGTACATGCACTGTAACAATCCTCTACTAACACACAACTATTATCACCACCATCGCCACCTTTACCATTCCATGCTACGAAAGGATGTCTGCTACTACCATATCTTTTCCACTTAGGTAATCGTTTGTCTGTGGATGCACCAATTGCATCTACAACTACACCCTTCTCACTATCTTTTATTAAGAACACAGCCCTGTCTTCTTTAACATCATTTAGGCAATGGTCTTTCCATATCTTCTCTTTCCATGAAAGCGAAAGACTAGCTCCATACTTAGGCTGTTTAAATCTATCTTCCCTAATTGGTACAATATAGTCAGGCAGTACAAACTTATCATCTACAGTAGGTTTTTTTACATTTCTTATCTGTTCTACTGTAAGGTTTATTCTTCTACTACCACTAACTGAACAACTAGCTTTATAACAATTAAATAAAATAGAACCCATACTGTTTGTAATAGTAAAAGTATTTTTACCACCACAAAACTGACAGTCCATTCTCTTTGTACTACCTATAGGTACATCATTATCTTGTAGTATAGTATTTATGTCCATGTGTCATCCTTTCTGTTAACAGATTAAATATCATATTTTTAACTTAAAGGCAAGTACCTCATACGTAAATCTTTTCTCAGTGTAGGTGTGTCATTAATAATTCTTCGTGCTACTTTAGAGAATCTAAATTTAGTATAAGGTACATACTCGCCTTTGATTGGTCTGATTTGTGGTGCGATATAATCTTGAAAACCAAAGTCATTCCTCTGCTGTTCAAGGGTATGCAACAAACCTGCATCCCACTCATCGTCTATGTCACTCCATGTCCACTTAAATATATCTTTGTATTCTAATCGTGGTGGCTGTAGTTCATAGATAATTTGTGAGATAACACCAACATTTCTGTATTCAAATTTACTATAAGCATGTTGCAAAAATGCAACAACTTCATCCTTTGTCCATGTATTAGTATGCACGTTCCCAAGCCGTTTCATCTGAAGATAATACGTAATCTGAATACATATTTGGTTGATCTGTATTAGGATTTTTCGTTGGTGAAAAGTTTAACGATGTATGTAAGTGGTGTACCAACTCTTCCATCACAGCTAAGTCAGATAGACGTAAGTCCTTACACTCTGAAGCATACTCTACTGCATCCTTTAATTTGTTATGCAGCTGTAGGAATCTCATACGTTGCTCTTCCGTTACTAATATATCTTTATTAAATTGGTTCTTTGTATCTTTCATAATGCTACTCCTTTCATCCAAGTAGGTTGTTGTGTGTATCTGTATCGTGCAAACCTAGCTTTGTCAGCTATGTAGAAAGCACGATAGGCTTTGACAGGATAGAACTCATCAGTCTTTAGTTCATCCATCCCACTAAAACATTGTGGGTGTTTAGTTTGTTTACCATAGGGTATGCTCTCTATTGCCCACGTACATGCTAATACATGTTCATGTTTACTTGCACCATGTATTTTATTGTATCTTTTTGTATACTCATTTAACATAAACTTATACAATAAAAGAGCAAAGAAATAATTTGACCTAGTTTCCATAGCCCACAATGTACATGGATGTTTTTGATGCACAGGTTTGTACAAATTATTCTCCTCTGCAAACTCAGGTGCATGATGCCACAGTGCAGTGCACAACATCTGTGCTTCTTCTAGTGGCATCTTCACCACGTGTTGGTCACACAATGATTGTGCAATTCCCAAAGGTGTATCTTCTATAATAAATCTATTCATGTTCACCCCCATTTCCTCTGCCTAGACCACGTTCCTTATACCAATGGTCAAAGTAAGTTGATTTACGTTTAGCTGTTTCAAATACTGCTACTGTCATTACAATAGCAACGATAAGTATAATGTGTATGACAGCAGTCAAACCAAATACCCACATACTACCTACCCACATAGAGAATGCTATGCACCACATCCA
>TARA_R100001443_G_scaffold100577_1_pt1 | contig 27307 bp, 43 predicted proteins | sample TARA_R100001443 | Tara Oceans TARA_R100001443 (sample SAMEA2622142) | marine metagenome | biome: marine biome (ENVO:00000447); feature: deep chlorophyll maximum layer (ENVO:xxxxxxxx); material: "saline water (ENVO:00002010), including plankton (ENVO:xxxxxxxx)" | depth 50 m
TGATGTAATTATAGAAAGATGGGAACAGTTTACAGGACAAAAAGCAATTAAATGTGGTGTATAAAAATAGACACTAAAAAGAAGATAAAAGAATTTAGAAAGAAAATTAAAGATTTAAATGAAAGAGATTTATTTAAAAATAAGGACAATAATAATGGTGAATATAAGTGTACTAAAAGTAATAGTTAAATCTATATATCACCACTTTAAATAATACAAATGGCACAGAATAAAAAAGAGAAACTATTAAAGGCGTTACAAGAAACGCAAGGACTTATTTATCATGCTTGTAAAAAGGCAGGTAATATAAGCCGTTCTACATACTATAGGTATATGCGTGAAGATAAAGATTTTGCACAGGCAGTAGAAGATATTAAGGAAGCACAGATTGACTATGTTGAGGGTGAATTGATAAAGAATATATCTAGGGGTAAAGAAACAAGTATAATCTTTTATTTAAAGTCTAAGGCTAAAGAAAGAGGTTATGCTGAAAAGCTAGATATAACTACAGGTGGTAAACCACTAACTGAATTAAAAATTAATGTAATTGACACAGGCAAAGATTAATACAACAAATGTCTTTCACAAAGCGTATAGGTCAGAAACTAGGATAACGTGCTTACAGGGGGGTACTCGTTCTAGCAAGACCTATTCGCTGTGTCAGTTGTTTATTGTTAAATGCTTAGAAGAAACAGGCAAAGTATTTACGATATGCAGAAAAACACTACCTGCACTTAAAGGTACAGCATATCGTGATGTCCTTAATATACTTAAAGAACTAGAATTATATACAGAAGATAACCACAACAAATCAGAACTGTCTTATGCCTTAAATGGCAACCTAATAGAGTTTATAAGTGTTGATCAACCACAAAAGATTAGAGGGCGTAAACGTGATTATTTATGGCTTAATGAAGCTAATGAGTTTACTTATGAAGATTGGCAACAACTTATACTTAGAACTACAGACAAAATCTATTTAGACTATAATCCTTCTGATCCTTATTCTTGGATATATGACAAAGTAGTAGTTAGAGATGATTGTACTTTTATTAAATCAACATATAGAGCAAACCCTTTTTTGGATAAAGACACAGTAGCAGAGATTGAAAGACTAAGAGAACTTGATCCTGATTATTGGCAGGTATATGGTCTTGGTGAAATAGGTTCTGTACAAACAATGATATTTAGAAAGTTTGAATTAGTAGATGATGTACAAGGAAGGTTAATAGGTTATGGCTTAGACTTTGGATTTACTAATTCACCCTCTGCTTTAGTTGCGGTGTATCAATCTGATGACAACCTATACATTAAAGAGATGCTATATGAAAAGAGATTAACAAATAGAGATTTAGCAAATAAACTAAAAGAGTTTAGGATAGATAGACAATCAGAAATAATCGGAGATTCTGCAGAACCTAAATCAATAGAAGAAATATACAGGCAGGGGTTTAACATAAAACCTGCTAAGAAAGGTGCAGGAATACATCTAGGGATTGATATAATGCGTAGATACAAACTGCATATAACAAAGGACAGCTTAAATGCAATAAAAGAATTTAGGGGTTATAAATGGGCAACTGATAAAAATGGTGATGTTTTAAATACTCCTGTTAAAGTCAATGATCATTTAATTGATGCTACTAGATACTTGTGCTTAAATAAACTATCTATAAATCACAGTGGCAAATACTATATACTGTAACAAAAAACGAATTATTAACTTTTATATTTATATGTAATGAAAGAGATTAAACTTAGTATTCCTTCAGAATGGTCTGATATAACAATAGAAACTTATCAGAAATATATTAAGATACAAGAAGCAAAAGGGAGTGATAAAAACAAAGCAATTAAAATACTGTCTTTGTTATGTGAAGTCAAACCTAATATAGTCAAGCAGATGGAATATAAAGATATGATTGAGATTATTGGTGTAATAAAAAAGATGATTGATACTGAACCTGATAAGACTAAGTTTAGAAAAAGGTTTGAGTTTAACGGCGAACAGTATGGGTTTATTCCTAATTTAAGTAAACTTACAACAGGTGAATATATAGACCTTGAGGAATACTGTAAAGAACCAATAAAGAACTTACATATTATTATGTCAATACTATATAGAAAAATAACGTTTAAGAGTGGTAACAAATATGCTATTGAAAATTATGATCCTGATGAATTTAAAGAAGATTTATTTAAGGGTTGTCCAATGGATATAGCGTTATGTTGCTTAGGTTTTTTTTTGACTTTAGGCGAACAATTAGCACACAGTTCGCACAGCTATTTGAAAGCACAGGAAAAGAAACCACAAAAAGCGTAACAATGAACAGTAAGTGGGGTTGGTATAATACTCTATATGCTTTGTGTAATGATAATATACTTAATATAAATAAAATAACAGAACTCCCTGTAATGGAGGTATTAACATTTTTATCTTTTAAACAGGATTACAGCAATAAACAACGTAATAATTATGATAACTTTTAGAAACGTAGTCGGATTTTTAGAAACCATTGCAGACAAGCATCTGATGATTAACAGCTTTCACAGTGGTGAACTTGATGAAGTAGATATTAATAAACTTGGTGCTACAGATTATGTTATACTATATGCAGAACCTGGAAATGTAACTATTGATTCAGGCGTTATGACTTATTCTTTTACAGTATATGTTTTAGATATGATTAATGATGAAGTAGGTGATGCACCTAATAAGCAAAGACTAGGGCGTATTGATACTTATTCTGAGAATCTACAAATACTGCATGACGTTATAAATGAATTTAAACACGCTTTATATTCCACATCTTGGGTTGATGATGAAGTTGTTTTAGAACTTCCTATATCAGCAGAACCTTTTACAGCACGTTTTGATAATATATTAACAGGATGGTCTGCAACTATTAATGTTGATGTTAACAATCCAAACAATCTATGTATAGCACCAATAACACCAAATAGCTAATGGACTTTACTAATACAATACAAGCAATGCAAAGTATGGGTTTTGACGTAGTACGTAAAGGAAAACGTATTCTAAAGAAAAAAAAGAAAAGGACTAAAAGTGCAGGATTAGAAAAAGGATTTAACTATAATGTTAATAAAAGTAAAACAGGAGTAGAACTAGAGTTTGTTTTTGGTAAAGCTAAAAAGTATTGGAAATTTGTTGATGAAGGTGTAAAAGGATCAGGAGGATTTAAAGGTAGTGGTAAAGCTAGAGGTAAAGGAAGCCCGTTTAGATTTAAAAAGAATAACATTAAAAAAGGAGTTGTAGCTAAATGGATCAAAAACAAGCCTTTAAAATTAAGAGGTTCTGATGGTAGGTTTTTAGCTAAGACAAAAGCAAATATAGAAAGTGCTTCATTTGTAATAGGCAGAGCAATAGCACAAAGGGGTTTAGAAAGAACTCAGTTTTTTAGCAAACCTTTTAAAGAAGAAGTAGATGAAAATGTAATTGCTACAGCATTTAGTAAAGACTTAGAAAGTGAATTAGACATAATGTTAAAAGATATAGACATAGAAATAATAGTAAAAGAAAAATAATTATGGCATCAGCTTTAGAATTTCAACAGAAACCAATAAACACAACTAGCAAAGCACCTGTAATAACTAACTGGACACCAATGGTTGGTTATATGCTTTTCCAAGATGATGCAACTACAGCGTCATATTTTTACTATAAACTAATTTTAGAAGTTAGATTAGATGATGCTTCAGGTACAATAATTGCTAAGATTAAACAACGTAGAAATGGTTATAGTGTAGATATAAACGATAATAAAGCAAGGGCGTTTTTTGATCTTAGAGATATTGCAAATAGTGTTTTAACACCAACAGTATTTGACCAAAATGATAATTCTCAACCATTTAGAACGATACATAAAGTAGGTGTTAATACTGTTGCAAAACCTTTTAGCTTTAATGGTGACAGGAATACTGACGGAACACAAATACAAAAAATCTTTGTTAAAGGTTATCAACAATATAGTACAAGTGTAACATCATCACCTGCAGAAGTAACAACTGATACAGTAACAGATACTTTATATTATTTAGAAGCATCACTCCCTTTAATGACAGCAAGGAGTTCTAGTGCAGACTATGTACAATCTGATGCTTTCAATGTATATAATGGTGCAGGTGCAACAGACCTCTTTTTAAGTGATTTACAAAGTGATTCAGGCGAATATAATTTAAGTGGTTATATTAACTATATACAAGATACAGACTATCACACTGTAGCTTTCTTAAATGATTTTACAAATTTTGCTAGTGATATTGACCATATTGAAATTGCTTATTATAATTCATCAGGTTCACTTATAAACAGTAAATACTATATAGATAATATATCAGCTAATGGTGGTTTGCCTCCTAATGATGGTTCTATAGCTGATGCTAGCAGGTTGTTATATTTTGGTTGTGGTGCAGGTAACCTAGAAGCACAGAGTGATGAAACCTCTGCAAGACCTTCTAATAATTCAGGATGGGCTTATTATACAATTAGAGGTACAGGTAATGATTCAGGTACTATTGCTTATAAGACAGCAACATATTACTTTATAAAAGAAGATGGAAGTTGTAAAGGGTTTAAAGTAAGGCGTTTAGCATGGCGTAATTCTGTTGGTGGTTATGACTATTTTAACTTTAAAAAGAAATCAACACAGACAACAGAAATAAAAAGAGATAATTATAGTACAATGATAGGAACATTTAACAAAAGTAAATATCGTTATAATAACACTCAAAGAGGTCAAACTACTAGACAAACAACAGCTACATTAAAAGAAACATTAAATACAGATTGGATCACAGAGGCACAAGGTGTTTTAATTGAAAAGCTATTAATGTCAACAGATGCTCAAATAGTTCAAAATGCAGATACAGATTTTACAGAAGGCGTAATAATTACAGACTCTAGCTTTGTTAAAAAGACTTCTGCTAATGACAACTTAATACAATACACTATTAATATAGAATACGCAAATCCTATAAACACTAATTCATAATGAATGTTAGACTAGTTGCATATCGTAAAGCTACAAGTGGTGCTACATCTACTACAGCTTTTAATTTAGATTTACAAGAAGCACCAAATGTTTCTATAAATTATAAATTCTCAGACGTTAAAAATCCTGAAACTAGAAAAGGTAGTTATAGTCAAACATTTAAGTTGCCATTCACAGACAATAATAATCAGTTCTTTCAAAATTGGTATAATGTTAATTTAGATACTTTAGTTTTTAGTAGTAGAACAAAATTTGATGCAGTGTTATATGTTGGTGCAGTGCCACAATTTGAGGGTTCTTTACAATTAAAATCTGTATTTAAAAAAGCTCAAATGTATGAAGTTGTTATAATGTCTACTTCAGCATCTTTATTTAGTACAATAGGAACGCAGAAGCTAAGAGATGCTTTCAAAAATGAGAATGGCACTTATGATGCTAAATTAAATCATACCTTTACTTATACTAATTCAACAAATAATACATTATTTAATTCTTGGGGCAACTCTTTAGTCAATACAACAGGCACATCTCTGTATGATTCTGATGCAGGTGTTTCTCAGATAGTATATCCAATATCTGTAACTAGAGAAAAGTTTTATTACAATCCTTCAGACCAAGATGCAGATGGTAACGATATAAAGAGATACTTGAGGTTGGATCAATCAACAATAAATAGTATAAATGATGGTGATGTTTCTTTTGACCTTAGTGTTCAAATGTCACAGTTCAGACCTGCACTACAATTAAAAACAATGTTTAAGATGATTCTAGCAAGGGCAGGGTTTTCTTATACATCTACTTTTATAGATGGTTCTTATTTTGGTAAGCTATTTATGACTACAGGTAACCACCTAGAAACAACAACACTACCTACAACAGACACTAATGCAAACCCTTCAGGATTTATGGATGTTGGTAATAGTACTGTTTGGGGTGTTTTAGACCTTCCTGCTTCAGGTTTTACAGGCGTTCAAGATAATGAGGTTATAGTACCTGCAGATACAATAACGCCTACAACAGGAAACACAGCACCACAAGATGCGGACAATATATGGAATGAAACATATAGCTACTTTACTAGAACAGATATTACAATGACGCAGGTTAATTGTCGCCATGTATTAGGTGCAACTAATATACAAGCTGATAATGGTGAAGATATTAAAATAGAAGCGTTTCTAAGACCTTTTGACACATCTACTAATACTCCTGATTTAGATTATAATTATTCTATTCAAGATGATGTTGTTACAACAAATGCGTCTAACGAAACTTTAAGCACTCATGAATGGAGTCTTAGTTTAGAAGATATGCCTACAGGTGCATCAGCACAAATTATAATTCGTGTATATAACTATAAAAAAGTTACTGCAGGTTCAGTATTAGAATTAACAGTTGGTAAAAGTATTGTAGGCTTTGATGGAATTTACGATTGGTTTTTTGTTGGGAATGACTTATTTAGTAACATTCGTATAGATTGGGTTGGTTATAGTACAGATGCTTTTGGTGGTACAATAAACGTGCCTTTTTGTATTGATCCTGATATTACACAAAAAGACTTTTTAAAAGACCTTATAGAAAGATTTAACTTATTGATTTTATCTGATCCTGATGATGATACAAACTTAATAATAGAACCATATAATGACTATTTAGATGGTGGTTCTTTAAAGTATTGGAGTGATAAGCTAGATACATCTAAAGAGATTATAGTAAAAGATACAACTACATTACAGAATAAAACAATACACCTCACAGACCAAGAAGATGTAGATTTATATAACAAAGAATTAAAAGAACGTTTTCCTGATGTTAATGTTTTTGGTCATTTAAAACTAACTGACAGTACAAATGAATTTGCTACAGGTGAAATGAAAAACAAATCTATATTTTCACCTTTTATAAATAGTCAAGTATTTGCAAGTGATAATACACAGCTAGGAACGTATTTAATTAATATGTCACCACAATATGAATTTAGCTATGAAGAATCAGAAGGCGTATTTGTAAACAAAATAAAGAAAACAAAACCTAAATTGTTTTTTTATAGTGGAACAGCAACAACTGTAAAAGATGTTAATAATGAAACAGTTACATATAATCTGCACAGGTCTTTTGATAATTCAGGTACTTTAACAGTAACAGCTTTTGAGTTTACTAAATACCCTGTTTGTAGCCCTTTTGATATAACGACTTCTAGTGATATATTTACACTATCCACAACAACTAAGTCTTTATATTGGAACTCAACACCTCCTTTAGTTGGAAACCTAGCTGTATTTAATTATAGTAATGATGTAGGTTCTTGGTTTAACAATTCATTATATGGCTTATATTGGAAAAAGTATTTAGATTCTCTTTACGATCCACAAGCTAGAATCATGGAGTGTTACATTAATCTTAATGAAGTAGATATATTTAACTTTAAATTCAATGATGAAATTCTTATAAAAGATACTTATTGGCGTGTATTAGAAATATCTAACTATCAAGTAGGTGTTAAGGCTTCAACAAAGGTTACTTTAATAAAAGTATTAGATGAACTTGTACAATGTGATTATGTAACTTCAACAATAGGTGTTAATAATACTAGTGGAAATTGGTATTTATGGTGTCCTGAAACAAATCCAGGATGTACACCTGATATTACTTCTGGTGACTTACTAGGTTATTATGCTAATCCTGCTTGTTGTGAAGGTGCAGGTGGTATTCCAATGTACAACTATACATCACAAGCGTCAAATGGTCTTTATCCTTGCTTGGCTAATTCAGGTAGTTTGCCTATAAGATTAAAGAGTATATTCTCTGCTAATAATATATTAGATACAGGACAGCTAAAGACACTTATTTACAATAAAATAGGAGGGCGTAATAAACCACTTGTAAGGGGTGTTAACAATTCTAAGTATAGTCAATCTTTACTTCCTCTATATGGTGATGACATTGTAGTTAAATACAATACTAAAAAAAGAAACATACCACAACTACAGGGAGAATCACACAGGATAGTGTTATCAGGTAACACAACAGGAACAGCTAAAGGTTATGCTTATATAGAATCAGATCAATATGGAACGCCTTTAAGAATACCTAATAATATCAATATGATTATTAGAGTTAAAGGTATATCTACTGTTATAGGTGGTACAAGTGCTACATATACACTAGGAAGCACCGAAGCCTTTGCATATTATACAGCTTTTAAAAATGTAAATGGAACAACAACACAATTAAGCACTGCAGGAGGGCAACAGGAGTTTAGTATCAGAGAGGGTGCAAATCCAACAACTTGTACATTATATATAGATGTTGCAAATGGTGTTCTAAGATTTGGCTTATTAGATAGTCAATCAGATACTAAAAGGGTTTGGCAAATATCAGCAGATATTGATGTAAATATAATTAACAATATGAGTTTAGGGTTTGATGAGAATTGGGCGTTGTATCAAAACTCTAGGAATATACAATTACAAAACGGAGATTATTTAATATGGAATTAAAAGAATATATAGAACATACTGCAAAGCTGATACCTCTTAGTATAGACCACATACAGCTAGTAGAATACAAAGATAAACATTACGACTTTGTTTATGGCTTAGAAGAATATCACTCTAGCTTTAGACGAATGTTTAAACAAATAAAAAGAATACTATGGCGAAATTAGAAAAAACTATTGTAATAAAAACAGATACATCTGGCGCTAAAGAAGGATTAGCAGGTCTTGAAAAAGGTGTAAAAGGAGTTGGTGATGGTGCTAAGGGTAGTCAAGCATCAATACTAGGAATGACTTTAAGCACAAAGGCTTTAGGTCTGGCTTTAAAATCTGCAGGTATTGGTATTGTTATCTCTGCTTTAGTAGGTCTTTCTAGTGCCTTGATGCAGAATCAAAAAGTTATGGATACTTTTAATGTTGCAACGGAAATGTTTAATCTAACATTTAAAAGGCTTATTAGTTTTTATATGGATTCTATAAACTTATTACAAGAGAATGAGAAATTTATGGCGTTTTTTCAAAGTCGTGTAGAAAATCTTGGTAACATATTTAACAATACTTTGAATTTTGCATTGAATAATTTTAACATGGGTATGAAAACTGCTTCTGTATTATGGAACGCTTCACCTTTTGGTGATGGTAGTACCTCGCTAGATGACCTTAAAAATTTAGGTAGTGAAATGCTTGATTTTGCAGGTACTCAAACAGGAATCTTAAAAGATCAACTAGGGGAGTTTAAAACCTTTGCTAAAGACCAAGTAGATGGAATTGGTGTAAGTTTTGATTTTGCTAAAGATAGGTTTTCTGATTTGCAAGAAGAATTTATTACAGGTGAAGATAATATATATAATACTTCAAAAGCTATTGTAAGTTTAAGAAATGAAGTTAAACTAGCTGATGCTGAACAACGACAATTACAATTAACCTTTCAAAAAGATGCTGAGATACAAAGGCAAATTAGAGATGATGTGAGTTTAACAATACAAGAAAGACAGGAGGCAAATACAAGGCTAGGAGAAATACTAGACGAACAAACAAAAGCAGAAAGATCAGCAATGTTAAAAAGTTTACAATTGGCACAATTAGAATTAGACCAAGATGAAACAAATATAGATTTACAAGTTGCTTTAATAAATGCTAAAACAGAATTAATTGATTTAGATGAAAGGATTGCAGGTCAAAGATCAGAGCAGTTAGTAAATACAAATTCTTTACTAAAAGAAGAACAGGATTTAATTAAACAAACAGCAGACGAAAAAAAGAAAGCTATAGATAAAGACGCAAAAGATGAAGAAGATATAAAAAATGCTAAAATAAAAGCAGCGAAAGATATTCTAAAAGCAACTACAGCGATTGCAGGAGAAGGTTCTAAGGTTGCAAAAGCAGCGGCAGTTTCTAATATATTAATTGATACTGCTTTAGCTATTTCTGGTGCAGTAAAGGCGGCACAATCTATGCCTTTTCCTGGTAACTTAGCAGCGATAGCGACAGGTATTGCAACAGTTATGACTAATTTAAGAACAGCTAAAGGCATACTGTCAAAAGCAGGTGCAGGTGATGGTGGTGATATTTCAGTTGGTGCAGTAGGTGGTACTCCTGCTATGGGTGGTATTGGTGGCACAATACCTAATATAAATTCTATTTCACCTGATGCAGAGATGCAACCTGTACAAGCGTTTGTAATAGAGAATGAAATATCTGATGCTCAGGCACTACAAGAAGAACTAGAAATACAAGCTACATTGTAAACAAAATTAACAACTTTATATTTATAGGTATTATGGACAAAAAAAGAAAATTAATAGAATTAATTATAGATGAAACAGCAGACTTTTTTGGCGTTGATGCGATCAGCGTTGTTAAGTTTCCTGCAATAGAAGAAAACTTTGTATTCTTTAATCAGGACTTTCTAAGTCTAGCAAAAATAGATGAAGACCAAAAACAATTAATAGGTGCTGTTCTTATTCCTGAGAAACGTATTCCAAGACTAGATAAAGACACTAATGAAGAATATGATGTATTCTTTACTAAAGAAACTATTAAACAGGCACAGAACCTATTTATGTCAAGTCTAAACAACAATAACCACACACTAGAACACAAAGAACCCGTAGAAGGTTTAACTGTCGTAGAGTCGTGGATCAAAGAAGATGAAAAATTTGATAAGTCAAACGTCTACGGATTTAAGAATATGCCTGTTGGTACTTGGTTTGTACAAGTAAGTGCAGAAAATAATCCTGATATTTGGGAAAAGATTAAAAATAAAGAGGTTCGCGGTTTTAGTATAGAAGGATATTTCACCGATAAACTAATAGAAGCATCTAAGAATAAAGATATACTAGATGAAGTATGTGAAGATTGTCCTGATGATATTATGCTAGGTAAAATTAAGAACATCATTTTAGAAAATGAATTAAACCCTGTATCATCTTTAGATGGTGAACCTTTATTTAGAACTAAAGAAGAAGCTGAAATATATGCTGAAATGTTTAAAGGTTGTATAGGTTCACACCCTCATACAGTAGATGGTGAAAAACTATATATGCCTTGTGCAGATCATTCTACAGCTACAATGAAAGAAGAACTATATACTAAAAAGAAAAAACGTAAATACAAAAAGAAATACAAGATGTTAGAGTATGTTGCTTATGCTAAAAGAAAAGCAATGTTAAAGTACTCTTGGGATGAGTGTATGCGTGATCAGATTAAACAATATGGCAACAAAGAAACGGCGGCTAAGGTATGTTCTGCTATCAAAAATAGAACAGTAAAACGTTAGAGAAGTAAACAATAATAATCAATTTATATTTATACATATTATGGGTACAATAGAAAAAATCTTAAATCTTATTAAAATGAAAAACGAATCAAAATCAAATAGCGTTAAATTATACGCTGAAATGAAACTAGATGACGGTCGTGTTATTGCTACAGAAGATGAGCAATTTATGATTGGTTCTAAAGTATTTGCTGTTGGTGATGATGGTGAAGCTGAAACGCTAGAAGCAGGAAGCTACACTATGGAAAATGGCAACAAATTAACAATAGGTGATTCATCTGAAATCTTAGACTTAGGCGAAGAAAAAGAAGCTGAAGATGTAGAAGCTTCTGAAGAAATGTCTGAAGAAAACAAAGAAGAAATGGCAGAAGATGATGAAGCGGATGTTGAAGATTGGGCAGGTATGGAAAAGAGAATTCAAAATTTAGAGGATGCTGTGGCTGATCTAAAAGCTGATAAAGTAGAAGCATCATCTGAAGTAGTTGAAGAAACTGAAGAAGTTAAAGAAGAAGAAAAAACAGAAATGAGTTCTGAGGTTATAGGTGATCTTATGACACAAATAGAAGAACTTAAAAGCAAAATAGTAGAATTGAGTGGCGAACCTGCAACGGAAGGTATTAATTACAATCCTGAAGGTTATAATTTTAATTCAACTATTGACTTAGCGAAACTGTCTACTAAAGAAAGGGCAGCATATTACATTAACAATAAATAATAAATAAAATGGCGAAAAATTATAATTTAAGTAAAGATTATCAGTTCAATATAACCGTAACTGATAACACCTATGCAGGTAAATTAGCATTGCCTTATGTGACTGCTGCAGTTAAGTCTCCAGACACAATTGCAAAAGGGTATGTAAGACAAATAGACGGTTTAAATAGTAAAGCGGTAATTTCTAATTTAGGAATTTCAGATCCTGTTCAGGCTGCAGCTTGTAGTTTTTCTACAACTGATGCTCCTGCAAATTTAGCTTTAACTGAGCAAGTGCTTACTTTGGCTGACATGAAAGTAAATCAAGAAGTTTGTAGGGGTACAGTATTCCCTACATGGATTGGTGAAAACATGGACAGAAATGGTAACTTACCAGGATCATTTGAGGACTTTTTATTGTCTACTGTTGCTGCAAAAGCAGGTGCTCATATAGAAAATATGATTTGGAAAGGATCATCACCTTTTGGTGTTGGTTTTCAATCTGATGATGGTTCTTTAGATGAAACAGGTGCAGATGCTTCTGCAATGAAAGACTTTCACGAAGTTGATTTAGATGGTGCTATTACTACAGCTGATATATTAGATGATTTAGCTGCAGTATATGATAAAGTGGTTGCTTCAGTACAAGGAATTTTATCTAAGCCAGGTTTCGGATTCTATATGAATCACAAAACTTATGCTTTATATGCACAAAAATTATCTTCTGCTACTACATTTCAATCTTTGGGTGCTGCAGGTGATTTTAATTCTTTAACTTACATGGGATTCCCAATATACGTTTGTCCTGGAATGTTTAACGATACAATCGTTGCTACATATCCTGAAAACCTTGTAGTGGGAACTAACCTAGCTACAGATTGGACTGAGGCAAGAGTAATACCTACATATCAATATGATGGCTCTGACAATGTAAGAATTGTTATGAACTTTGCAATGGGTGTACAAACTGCAGTTGGAACTGATGGAGTATTTGCTACATCTGTTTGGACTTAATAGATACTTTAAATGGGGAGTTGTAATATACTCCCCTTTTATTAACTTTTAAAATTAAATAATTATGGCTTGTGATATAACACGAGGAAGATTAATAGATTGTAAAGACCAGATCGGTGGCTTAAAAGCAATTTTTATAGCTAAGTCTTATAGTAATAATGTTAGTGCTACTGCTATTATAAACACTACTGAAATGACTACAGCTGGATTTGCGAATTGGTCTTGCTGTGGTGGTACTGTTACAGTCTTCAAATATGACTTAGTGCCTAATTTATCAAGCATGACAGTTACTATCAATTCAGACAATGCTAATGGTACAACATTTTTTACTCAGGCATTATCTGTAACACTACAAAAGATTGACCATGATATGACTAATGAGCTTAGACTTATGGCTTATTCAAGAAGTCAAATCTTTGTACAAGATACTAACGACAATGTTTTCTTATTAGGTATTGACAATGGATGTCACGTATCAGGTGGTACTGTAGTAACAGGAACGGCTAAGGGCGACATGACAGGTTACACTATAGAATGGAGTGCTGAAGAAAAGAATGCTTTAATACAGCTTCCTGCTAGTGCAGGTGCAGCGACAGCGAAATATCCATTTGATGGTTTAGCTGATGAAGCGAATCTAACTATTACAGCAGGTTCTTAATCGTTACTCAATAACAGATAAAAGAGGGGGTTTTTGCCCCCTTTTTTTGTACACTTAAAAACAATAATCTTATATTTATATTTATAATAAAACAACTATGGCTTGGAAACTAAAAAAAGAATGGCAAGGTAAAAGTATAGACAGCTTAAATATACCTTTAGATGACCTATCACAGAAACAAATTGCAGGACTTAATGAATCAGTTAGAAATGCTTTGTTTATAAAAGAACAATCTAAAACTAAGAAGAAAGATGTTTAAAAAAGAAGAAGAAGAAAGTAAAGAGGTTTGGATTGTAACAGGAATAACTGCATCAGGTGAACTTGTAAAAGACAGAATAAAAAAGTAAACATGATACAAGCACCAATAAATAACCAAACATCAACAGCTTTTGCTTATAGTACAAGTTTTCAGATAAATATATCAGATAAAATTGTACAAACCCCTGTATTTTATGTTGTAACAATAGGTGAAACTACTTATTACTCGCTTCAATTTCCGTTTATATTGTATAAGCTAGAAAGTCAACAAACAGGAAAAACTAAGATATTTACTAGAGGTGCAAGTTTTTATCCTGTTATAAGTACAGGTATTAATAAATTTGACAGACAAATTACTTTAAGTTGGAAATATAGTACAAATCCATCTTCAACAGAAAGTTTATCTACAGGTGAAATACTGGTTGGAAACGCAGAGTTCCCTTTAGGCTTTTATGACCTTACAGTATATGAAGTAGATTCAGGTTCAGAATTAAACCCTGATAATGCAAAAGCTGTTTTATATAATGGCATAGTAAATATGTATGGGCAAACCGCCACAGGTGTAAGTAATTTTGAAGAAGTAAAATATACTGAATATACAACTAATGATTCTGACAATGAAAATGTCTATTTAACAAATTAATTATGAATTTAGATTTAATAAAATTATCACATTATAACATACCTCACTTAGTAGAAGATCCAAGACATGACTGGGTTAGTTTTGGTGAAGATAATTTATATCCAAACTATTTACTAGACTTATTCTTAGGAAGTGCTATCAATGGTGCTTTAATTAAGTCAATAGGTGCTATGATTTATGGTGAAGGTTTAAGTGCAACTAATGTTGATGATAATACAGACACTAAAGAATCTTTTTTACGTTTAAATGAATTACTACACAATTCAGGTGAAGATGTCTTAAAAGACCTTGCAATGGATTTAAAGCTATTCGGTGGGTGTTATGTAAACGTAATATGGAGTCGTGATCGTAGTCGCATAGCTAAGATAATACATATACCTGCACAATATATACGTTCAGGTAAAATGATTGATGGTGAAGTAGAGAACTATTACTACTCTGCTGATTGGTCAAAAAGCAAAAAAGGAGAATATAGACCTAGAGCATATAAAGCGTTTAATACTAAAGACAGAACACAAGCTAGTCAAATCTTAATGATTAGAGATAAAAACCCTGCTTTATTTTATGGCTTTGCACCTGATTATGTAGCTGCGACTGATTGGATTCAAATGGAATTAGAGATAGCTCAGTTTCATTTATCTAATATAACTTCAGGAATGACACCTAGTATGCACGTTGGATTCTCTAACGGCGTACCAACAGAAGAAGAAAGACGTACTATAGAAAGACAATTAAATCAAAAGTTTTCAGGTAGTGGCAACGCAGGTAAAATACTTATAACCTTTAATGATGGTAAAGAAACACAACCTATTATAGAACCTATACAAATGAATGACGCACAGTCTGCTTGGGAGGGTATGTCTAAACAAGCCGTTTCACAAATCCTGGCAGGGCATCGTGTAACATCACCGATTCTATTTGGAATACGTGCAGAAGGTGGTGGTTTAGGTAACAATGCAGATGAATTAAGAGATGCTTACAGCTTATTTAATAATACTGTTATTATTCCTTTTCAGAACATACTTTTAAAAGGCTTAGATAAGATATTTGCAGTTAACAATATAAACCTTGACTTATACTTTAAAACCCTTAAGCCTGCTGATTTCATTGATTTAGAAGTTACAAAAACACAATCTGAAGAAGATCAAGAAAAAGAAGGCGTTACAAAAGAAGATATAAATGAAGAATCTTTAAAAAAAAAAGAATTTAAAGACTTAAAAGATATTGACACTTCACCTACACAAGGTATGATTGAAGAAGCTAAAAAGGGTTTAGAATGGCGTAAAGAGTATGGACGTGGTGGCACACAGATTGCAGTTGCTAGAGCAAGGTCTATAATTAATGGTGATTTATCACTAGATACTATTAGTAGAATGAACAGTTTTTTTGCTAGACATGAAGTAGATAAAAAAGCAGAGGGTTTTAAACCAGGTGAAGATGGATTCCCTAGTGCAGGGCGTATAGCTTGGGCGTTATGGGGTGGTGATGCAGGTCAATCTTGGGCAAAAAAGAAAGTTAAAGAAATAGAAGGCGTCAGAGCTGATTTATCTGATGATGAATTTAATGATGTATTTGAAGCTTTAAAAGGTGAGCAAATAGACTTAGATAAATGGGAAGTAGTTGATGAACAAGATGAAGGACTTATTGAAGATTATGAAGATTGGGCGGATGCTTTAATTGAAAAGCTAGATAAAGAAAACTTTGCAGATGAAATAGTAAGCAAAGAAGATTCTTTTAGTTATTTAGATAAATCATACTACAGAGTAAGATTTAAATATATTAAAAAGAGTAGAAAACCAAATAAGTCAACAAGAGAGTTTTGTAAAAATATGATGACTTTATCTAAAGCAGGTTTTGTATATAGGATTGAAGATATAGATAAAGCTAGTAGAGAAGGAGTTAATAAACAACTAGGACACAAAGGACGTGCTTATGACCTCTTTAAATTTAAAGGCGGTGTATATTGTAGACACGCTTGGAAAGTAATCTTATATAGATTAAAAGAAGGAACAGAATTAAAAGATGGTCAAGGTTTAGATGATTATAATAAAGTAAATAGTATACCTAAAACGTATACACCAACACCAAGAGGAATAAAAGACGCAGTAATAGCACCTGTAAATATGCCTAATGAAGGACACTATCCAGGAGTAAAATAAAATAACGATATGGCAATACAACATACATTATATATTTCAGCAACAAGAATAAAAAAAGATACAGCTTTAGGCGGTTCTGTAGATGACAATATTATTATGCCTTATATACTATTGGCACAAGATATGTTTATACTTCCTGTATTGGGTACTGATTTAGATAATAAACTAAAAGCAGATATACAAGGTGGTTCTTTAACAGGTGCTTATAAAACCTTAGTTGAAACTTATATACAACCTGCTTTAGTACAATTTGCTTTTCAAGAATTAGCACCATTCCTAAGACTTAGATTTGTAAATAATGCAATAGTAATTATGGGTGCTACAGATCAATCAGACAGTGCTTCTTATGAAGATATTAAGCCTTTGATTGACAGGTCAAAAGATGCAGGTGAATTTTACAGACAGCGTTTAATTGACTATATTAGAAATAATACAAGCTCTTTTCCTGAGTATAGTACAAATACAGGTGCAGACCTTGATCCGACAACTAGAAATTACTATGCAGGAATGAACTTAGATATTAACGTACCTAGAAGCAATAGATTAAAAAGTTTTTTACAGGGTGCAGACATTACTATATATGGATGTTAAAAAAAGAATTTATCCTAGTAGTTTGGAGAACTTTAAAAAGCTAAAAAATTATATTAAAAAAATAAATAAAAATGGCAGGACAAAGACTAACGGACAAATCAGCGTTAAATAACCACACCGGAAGTGGCGATTTATATATGGTTGTAGATGTAAGCGACACTACAGGTAGTAGTGCAGGAACATCTAAAAAACTAGATTCTAAATTCTTAATTCAAACAGATAAAATTTCTGTATCAACAGCAGAATTTCAAGCTATGGACGCGACAGGTGGTGCAGGTACTTTTAAAGATTTAGTATCAGCACAGGGTTCAGGTTTTGCAATAGTGCCTTTAAGCTGTACCATTGTTAATACTCACAGCTCAACAGAATCAAGTGTAATCAATTTATTGATTGGTTATGATACTTCACAGACCACATACTATTGGAATAAAGAAGATAGATATATGCGTAATATAGGAACTAATATAACATATTATCTGGTTGCTTCTAATAGTCCTGCAGGTACTACTATTGATAATGTACCTTTAAGAATGTATGCAAGTGCTAATTTTACAGGTAGTTTTTCAGCAGATGTATATATTACATATCACGTAATAAAACTTGGCTAATGATTAGATTGTTATTATTATTGTTGCCTTTACTGTCTTTTGGTCAGTTCTATAAATACTCTACTATTTATCTGGGTGGTTCTGTTAATTCTACAATACAACCAATAGAAACTTATTCATATAATAATGGACAGCTAATAGAAACAACAAATACTGATGAATCTAATTACAGGTACTTTATAGGAATAAAGAAACTTAGTCGTTTTAAATATGAGAAAAAACCTAAGTTCTATTATGATGGAACAGAAAAAAACGCTAGTCTAAAAAGATCACCTGTAGATAGGTTTGAATACTTATTGCAATATGAAAGAGTAAAACAATTTAGCAGGGAGTATGATAATCACAAAATTTGGTTTAGATATATTGGTGAGCATATTAGCACAAAAATAGAGTCATCTAACAATGGTTACATAGACCTACAGTACAAATCCTTAGACTTACGCCTAAAACATGATTTTAATGGCATAAGAGCAACGTTTGGTGCTGTCGGTAGGTATCACCCTATCTATGGCTTAAATCCCTTTAAAAACGATTTTCCTAATTATAATGATTTTGAAGCTGTTGCTCAAAGTCTAGGTTATCAAAAAGAATTTTGGTATATGGATGTAAATAATAATGGTTATTTAGATAGGTTAGAGCAATCATTTTATAGATGGACTTTAAACGGAAATATAGTTGCAGACAATACGGCACAATTTCAACAATATTATTCTACAATACCTACAAATTATAACAGAAACAAACTAGCAGAACTAGGAAACCAATACACGCTTTCTGGTGTTGTTGGTTTATCTTATTACATATATCAGGACAATTTTTTTATATTAGCTTATGGTAACTATTTCTTTGTTAATCATAAACTAACTGAATATGGATCAGAAACAAACGACTATGATTTTGGTTTAACAACTAATTACAAATTAACTAAGACATTATCGTTATACACTCAATTAGAATACTTGAGATATTTTAATAGAGAAAATTACACAATCAATTTAGGAATTAATTTAATAATTATATAATATGGAAATTTTAAATACAATCAAATCAATTTTAACATCAAAGAAATTTTGGTATGCTTTTGCAACCTTAATCATTATAACCTGCGGATCATCTGTTGGTATTAGTGAGGGGGAAATGGCAAATCTAATTTGGGTTGTTATCGCTTTAATAGTTAGTCAAGGAATTGCAGACAGAAAAAGTTGTAACAAATGAGTGTAGTAAATGAAAAGTCACAATTTACTTTAGATTTAAAGACTATTGGAATTATAGTAACTTTAGTTGCTTCTGTTTCAGGCACTTACTTTACTTTAAAAGCTGATATAGATGCTAATAAAAAAGCACTAGAAAAGGGCAACTGGGTAAGTGCTACTGAGTATGAATTAAAAGATGAACTAGTACGTACTACAATTATGGGTAACAGCAAGAAACTTGATGCTATTGAAAACAAGTTAGATATAATGGATGAACGTTTATACAAATTAAAATAATGAATATCAGCAATATATTATTAGTGTTAATGGGTTTTTTATTTTTTTGCTATGGTGTTGCTTTTAGTCAAGTATCTGTTATGCAATTTAATAGCAGTTGGAATGATGATAACAGTTTTGATATATCAGAGCTTAAAGAATGTAAGAAATCAAATGTTGTTATTTGTGAACAACCTGAGATGAAAGAAGAACACAAGATTAAGTCTGTACCTACAATTATTATATTTGATGAAGGTGAAGAAGTTATAAGATTTGAAGCTAATATAATGATGCAATTAGAAGCTACTAGAAAAGAGATTCAAAAAGAAATAGACAAAATATATCTAGCAAAATTTGAATAATGCGTTTATCTAAGAACTTTACATTAAAGGAACTTACAAGAAGTAATACGGCTTTACGTTTAGGCATAGATAACGAACCTTCTAAGGAAGGTATATATAAACTGACCTTATTAGCTACTCAAATTCTCCAACCCCTACGTGATAGTCTTGGGGCTTTGAGGGTTACGAGTGGCTACAGGTCTTTTGTTTTGTCAGAAGCCATTGGATCAAGTTCACGTTCTCAACATTGTAGATATGAAGCAGTAGATTTACAATACTTTAAACGTGGCAAAATGGATAATATAAAAATATACCAGGCACTAAAAGAATTAGCTTTGCCTTTTGATCAGGTGATTTTAGAGTTCGGGGATGCAACAGAATATGTTGATCCTGAAAACCCCGCTTGGGTTCATTTAAGCTATACTATAAATGACAATAGATGTCAAGAGCTTGTGGCTTATAAAGACATAAATAATAAAACAAAATACAGAACTGTAACTAACTATAATAGCATATGAACTTTTTAAAAAACTTATTCGGAAACCTTAATCTTGATGTTAATAAACTTGTTGATAATGTTGTAACAACTGATGCTGAACGAAAAGAATTAAAGATTAAGTTTAAGCAAATGATTTTAGATGCTAAGGCAAACGCTGAAGAACAGATAACTAGAAGATGGGAATCAGACGCAAAAGCGGGATGGCTTCCTGCAAATATAAGACCTTTAACTCTTGCGTTTTTAGTTATATCAACAATTATATTAATCTTTATTGAGGCGGGTATGATTGATTTTGAAGTCAAAGATAATTGGATAGATTTATTGCAGTTGGTTTTAATAACGGTGATTGGAGCTTACTTTGGTGGGCGTTCGTTTGAAAAATTTAAAAAGAAATAAAACAACCAAAAGAATATAGACTAAGACTTACAAAGTCAGAACATGACTTAGTAAAAGAATTACGCCAATCTGAAGGCAACGGCATGAATAATGTGCTAGTAATTGGTGACCTCCATGAACCTTTTTGTCTTGATAAATACCTAGAATTTTGTTTAGCTAAATATGATGAATTTGATTGTAATGAAGTTGTCTTTATAGGTGACATCATAGATAATCATTACGCATCTTATCATGAAACCTCAGCTGATGGTATGGGCGGTGCTGATGAATTAGAACTTTCAATAGAACGTATTGCAAGATGGTATAAAGCCTTCCCTAAAGCTACTGTAATTTTGGGCAACCATGATAGAATGGTATCAAGAAAGGCTCAAACATCTGCTATTCCTAGCAAATGGATTAAGTCATATAAAGAGGTTTTAGAAGTACCTAATTGGTCTTTTGTAGAAAGATATGTAAAAGATGGTGTACAGTATTTACATGGTGAAGGCGGTACTGCAAGAACAAAATGCAGAGCAGATATGATGAACACAGTACAAGGACATCTACACACACAAGCATATTGTGAGCATTATGTAGGTCAAAACTTTAGAGTGTTTGGCGTTCAAGTTGGTTGCGGTATAAACTTTTCAGAATATAGCTTTGCATACGCTAAGGCAGGAAAAAAACCCGCTATAGGTTGTGCGGTCGTTTTGAATAACGGAAAACTTCCTATAAATTTGTTAATGAAACTATGAGTAAATTAAAAAATACATATAGCAAGAATATAAATTTAGAAATTGAATACACCTATGATAAAGATTATAACAAAGTTTATAATACTAAAAAGGTAAAAAGGCATCTAAATAACATTCTTAATACTTTGAAATAGGATTGCACCTGTAACAGGCGAATCTCCTTAATCCTGTATATTGTGTTCAATACAGGTGCTATTCTATTCTCTAAAATAACCTTTGTTGATTTTCATTCGGACACCATTCATAATAATACAAAGTATAATTCCTATTTCTGCCAAACTTGTCTTTAAACGACTCTTGGTGCAATAGTGGTGTTTCTCTATTGACAATCATTGTTTCGTTGCCACACACCACGCTGATGCTTTCTGATGTGTTTATATATGGTAGTGCTACTAGGATTCTAGTCTTTAGCAATGGTGAAACCCTGTAACCATTAACTAGCTTTTTTATTTTATAATGTTTCATAATTTTTTAGTTAATAATTTTTTATAATATTCTTCTTCTTCTTCATTGTGTTCATGTATTCCTATCACTTTAAAAAACCTTTCATTCTTAATAACTTTATCAAGAAACTTTTGTAACTGTTTATCTGTTCCTTTAAAAGTGATAAGCTCTTTACTGATTTTAATATCTGTAGTTTCAATACCTGTAAAGTAATAGTTATCTATAGTTATTTTGCCATAACTTTTACATAATATATTATATGTCTTATTCATTTATAATCTTTTCAAAGACCGCTTCTGTACCCATGCAGTCGGTTAATAATATCCATTCTTTACTATTCTTATAGTTAAGGTATTTAATACGACCTTCTTTAGTTGATAGGTCTGCTGTATCTAATTGTACTGTTCTCATAATAATTTATTTAATAGGTTAGTAATTGATTGTAGTTTATTCTTTGCACCCTTTAGTAATTCAGTATATATTTTCACATCTTCAGTATTACTTGATCCGTTAAGTTTATCATTATAATACTCAATACGTTCTTCTGTATTTACTTTTGATTCTATAAGTGAAAATTCTAATGTTGTTTTTTCACCTGGTTCTAAATATAATTTTGTCATAATTGTAATTGTTTAATAGAACAAATATATATAAAATAAATTTAACACGAAATAAAGTTTTGTTTTTACTTATTAACAAATTAAATGTTAATAACTATTAAATTAATTTAATTGTGTATTAAAAAAGATTTATTATTATTGTGTATTATTTTAAATTAAAAATTATGATACAAGAATTTAAAACAGCTATTGAGTATGCTATGTTCAAGAATCAGTTAAGTAAAAAAGACTTATCTGATATTATGGATTGTTCATACCCAACAATGCTAAAGTATCTTAATGATCCTGGATCGTTAAAGATAAGAGATGCTAAAAGATTATGTAGTATACTTAATCTAAGTTTAACAGAATTAATAAATAAATAAATATGAAAACAGCAAAAATTACAAACATTGAAAAGAAAAAAGACTTTGTAACCAATGATGGTAAAACATTATATGTCTTTGAGTTAGAACTTGACAACGGAGATAAGGGTGCTATCTTTAAACAAAAAGATAATCCATATGTAGAAGTAGGTCAAGAGATTACTTATGAGATAAATGACAGAGGATCTATAAAGATACAAAGAGATGGCGGAGGTTTTGCACCTAAGCAATCATTTAAAAAAGATTCTAATGTACAGGAGTATATTATAAAACAATCATCTTTAAAATGTGCTATTGATTTAGTAGTAGCAGAAAAGATTGAACCACATGAATGGGAAAAGATGGCTAATAGCTTTGTTGAGTGGGTACATGGTAAAAGTCAAGTAAAAGAAATGCCTTCTTTTGCAGACACTAAAGCACCCTTTTAATTTTATGTTTTTGATAATGCCTGTATTTTTTGTAATATGGGCGTTGTCTTTAAATTTACTAATATGAAAAAAACTTATTTTTTACACCAATCTAATAGCTTTTATGATTACAAGATAATTAAGATGCGTTCTAAACTAGGCATGGAAGGTTATGGAATCTTTTGGGCGGTATTAGAATTACTGTTTACTGAAGAAAATAAACTATGTATTGATGACTATGAACCTTTATCTTATAGCTTACAATGTGATGCAGATAAACTTAAAGCTGTTATAGAAGATTTTGATTTATTTGTAGTACAGGATGGATGCTTTTATTCTAAGCGTTTAAATAACCATATAGAAGAAATAAATAATAAGTCTAATAAAGCAAAAGAAAGTGCTTCTAAAAGATGGAATAATGCAAATGCTATGCCAAAGCAATGCGACCGCAATGCTAGTATTAGTATTAGTAAAAGTAAAAGTATTAATAAAAGAATAGAGGATTTTAAAAAATCCATCCACGCAATAGAAGATATTAGTAATGAAGATAAAAACGACTTCTTTGCATATTGGACAGAAAAAAATAAAAGTGGTACTAAGTTTAGAGCTGAGATGCAAAAGACCTTTGATATAAACCTAAGACTTAAAAGGTGGTCATCTAATGGCTTTAATAAAAATAAGAAAGCTAAATACCTTGACTACTATGACAAGTTTGCTTACAGTAAATTAGACAATACAGGTAGGCAGGAATACTTAGAACATTTAAAACAACTAGGGTTTGAAAGTGTATACTCACCAACAGCAGGAACAACTTGGAGAAAAAAACATAAGGTATGAAAGAATATCAATTACAAAAAGCAATATGTAAATACTTAGACTTACAAAATGTTTTATACTGTGGATCAATGGGCGGACAGTACCAGGTACATTATTCTCAGCGTATTAAAGCTAAAAAGAGTGGATATAAGCGAGGATTCCCCGATTTGTTTATATATGAACCAAAAGGTAAATATCATGGCTTAGCAATAGAATTAAAGATTGGATATAATAAAGCAACTAAAGAACAGTTGTATTGGCAAAAGGAACTTATTAAAAGAGGATATAAAGCAGAGATATGTACAGGCATAGATGAAGCACTAGAAGTAATTAATAATTTTTTACATGATAGTTAAAAGAACATTTTTCAATAGTAGAAACGAAAGATTGTATTGGAATTACACAGATATTAACAATTACTTGTTTATAATTTTGTTTGAAAGTGGTGCAGAACTAAGTTTTGTTTTGCGAGATTTGAAAAAAAACGAAAATATATTAAATTATATTTATAAAAAACTGCATAAGAGATTCAGCAATATAGCTGAAATACATACAGACAAATTAAGTCACACAGAATATAACCTTTGTAAACAATATAAAGTACCCTCTATAATAAAAGTATGTTAAATCAATACTTAATAAATAATTACGATAAGCTAAAAGATATATCTTATAATATAACTAATGGCAAAGGTGAAGATTTATTAAGTTTTGTTATTGAAGAAATATATAAATGTGATCAGATTAGATTAAGAGAAATTATAGAAAAAGATCAGATGACTTTTTATGTAGTTAGAATAATGCTTAATCAATATCACAGTAAAACTAGCAGATACTATTATAAGTATGATAAATACTATGAATACCATACTTGTACTACAATAGAAAATATCACAGCAGATAATACAGAATACACTATAAAAGACAAAAAAGAAGTAGAAGAAAAACTAGAATGGATTGAAGAAAAGCTAAAAGATCTATATTGGTTTGATGCTGAGATATTCCGTATATATTATCGTGAGGGCTTTAGTCTTAATCAAATGGCTAAAGAAACTAAAATATCAAGAGCAACAATATATAAGGCAGTTAAGAACGTTAAGAACTATTTAATAAACGAACTATGAAAAAAACCAGAATACTAAGAGCTTTAAAACAATGCAAAAATGATGAGTTCAAAGCAGACAGTGTTTTATCTTTTAAAGATGAAAAGGGTAAAGAATACTTTTTAGCAGAACAACCACACTATATGAACATTATTACAAACTCTATAAATGTTATATTAAAAAGAACATTTGATATAATTGATGACGTTAAACTAAAAAATAAAATTTTAAAAGGATTAAATAATGACAAAGAGTAAAGGACTTGGTGATTCAATAGAAAAGGCGTTAAAAGCAACAGGCATAGATAAGGTTGCTAAAGCTGTCTTAGGTGATGATTGTGGATGTGAAGAACGCAGAGATAAACTTAATAAACTATTCCCTTATGGTAAAGTAAGACAATTTACAGAAGATGAAATAAATATATATGAAGATACTATATCTAAGATAAAAGGAAGTACAATAAAAGGTGAAGAACAGGCGGTATTAGTAAAGCTATATAATAAAGTATTTAATGAAAATAAAAAACCTTCTAGTTGCGGTAGTTGTGTACAACAGACTTTATCTAAACTTAAAAAGGTATATGAAAACAGTTGTAAATTAGACTAATGCAGAAACATACTAAAGTATATTTTAACTTTTTTGGATATGATGAAAGTTCATATATTAACTGTGAAATGGAATGTGGAGCAAGGGCGGTAGACATTCATCATTTAGAACGTAGAAATAAAACTAAGAATGATTACATTGAAAATCTAGTTGCTTTATGTAGAGATTGTCATATAAACTGTAATGAAAGTTCTTTCAATATGTATGTAAGAGTAAAACACTTAGAGCTTGTCATGATCCATATAGTATCATTAATACAATTAGAAAAACGATTAAATGAAAATAGACAAAATGACATATAATGAAGCTAAGTGGTGGATTTTAAATGATTGGGAATTTATAGAAAATAAAGCAAGTAAGTACTACAAAAAAGAGGTTATGTTATTATTTTGCGAAGGAACTAAAAATATATTCTTTGCAGATAAGAAAACAGAAGAACCGATTTATACTATATTATATAAAGAAAGAAATAAAAGATATGAAAATAGAAAGTAAATTAATAACACAATTAAAACCTGCTACATATAATCCTAGACAAATAAGCACAAAACAGTACAACGATTTAAAAGCCTCAATTAAAAAGTTTGGTTTAGTTGATCCTGTTATAGTAAATAAAGATAATACTGTAATAGGTGGACACCAACGATTAAAGATATGTAAAGAACTTAAATACATAGAAATAGATTGTGTAGTATTAGACCTATCAAAAGAAGAAGAAAGAGAATTAAATATAAGACTAAATAAAAATACAGGTGATTTTGATATGGATATTCTGGCTAATGAATTTGATATTGATGAACTTACTGATTGGGGTTTTAAGCATATTGACTTAGATATTAATATAGATAAAATCACAGAAGGCAACACAGAGGATGACCACATACCAGAAGTAAAAGAAAGCAGAGTTAAACTTGGTGATGTTTGGCAACTTGGAAAACACAGATTAATGTGTGGAGATAGCACAAAAGAAAGTGATGTTGCTAAACTAATGAATGGAGATAAAGCAGATATGGTATTTACAGATCCCCCTTATGGTGTAAATTACACAGGTGGCTTAAAAGACGGAGAAAACGGATTAGAACAAAACAACAGACAAGGAATTAAAAATGATGATTTGGATTTATATTATCAAGCAGTTGCAATTGCTAATAAATTTTCAAATGGAGTTGTTTTTATGTTTTATGCTGACACTGTTCCGTTTGGACTATATAGAGGTGTTGAAGATGTAAAAGGGGAAATAGTAGCCTTGATTATATGGAAGAAGAAAGGGGGATATGGGGCATTAGGGGCTTCTTATAAACAAAACCACGAGCCTTGTTTAATATGGAAACCAAAAGGCACAAGAACTAATTTTATAGGTAGTACAACAGAAAATAGAGTATGGGAAATTGATAAAGAGGGCATTAATAAATTACATCCAACACAAAAACCAATAGAATTATGTGTTAGAGCAATTAAAAATCATAAAGCAGATATAGTAGCTGATTTGTTTCTTGGTAGTGGTTCAACATTAATAGCTTGTGAAAAAACAAATAGAATATGTTATGGTATGGAATTAGATACAAAGTATTGTGATGTAATTATAGAAAGATGGGA
>TARA_R100001443_G_scaffold24713_4_pt1 | contig 27169 bp, 18 predicted proteins | sample TARA_R100001443 | Tara Oceans TARA_R100001443 (sample SAMEA2622142) | marine metagenome | biome: marine biome (ENVO:00000447); feature: deep chlorophyll maximum layer (ENVO:xxxxxxxx); material: "saline water (ENVO:00002010), including plankton (ENVO:xxxxxxxx)" | depth 50 m
AGCTACTTTTTTAGCTAACACTTTTAATAATTTACTTAGACCTCCAGCTACAAAAGTGTGTCGTTGTAATTTTTTACCAAGTGCTGCTGCTATTAGTCCTTGACGATCTTCAACATCTGTATAGGCTTCACCTGCTTGTTCATCATAAGGTACGCCTGTCATCTTATCTATTCTTTGATCAGGTTCGACAGGTGCATTAGGAACTAAAGCAATACCACCTTTATCTTTCTTCTTACGAATTGCATTACTTATTATCCCACCTTTATTTAAAAATAAACTTCCTGGTTGAGCACCCATAGGTTTACGATTAGGTTGATCTTTCAAAGGTCTATTAGTTGTAATACCTTGTATAGCTAATGCTTCTCGACCTAAAGGTAATCGTCTTACAGCTTGATATGTTGCACCTTCATAATCTCTAGCTTCAATATTTTTAGTTACTGCTGGAATTCCTTCTACTAAAGAAGCAGCCCATGCAGCAGTAGGACTAATAGACTCTAAAGAATCTCCATATCTTGCACCAGATAAAACTCTAGCAACTTTATCAACTTGCCAAGGTGCAAAGTTTCCTGAAAAAATAGAACCTCTACCTATAATTTGATCAAAACTAGTAATCTTATCAGCAAAATCTGAGTAACCTTGTTCTTCTAAACGCTCACCTAATGGATCATTAAGAAAATCTCTGAAAGTTAAAACGCCATCATAAAGAATTAATGTTCCTAACATACGAGTAGCTAATGCTACATCCCCATCTTCTATACGAGATACTAAAGCATTAGTTTGTGTAGTTTTTGCTTGTGCCCAAGACAAGAACTGTCCTAGTGATCTAATAAATGGATCTTTAGATTGTGTAAAAGCTCGTCTGTTTCCTATTTCTGGAATAATACGATCACGGCTAGATGCTTTATTACCTATTCGATCTAAAAATTCTTGACCTAAATCATCAGCAAAAGCTTCATCTACTGTTTTAAATTTATTTAATGTGTCAGCCATTTCATCTGTAATGCCAAGCTGTCTTGCTTGTGCTTTTAAACTAGTGCTTTGCTGGCCTTTAGCCATTTGTTTTGCAACTTTAAAACCATCTTCTATTCCTGCGTTATAAGCAAACCTTCCTGCATGTTGTGTTAAAGAAGCCAAACCTATTGTTCTAAAAAATTTTTCATTTACTTTACGTGTTGTTAATTGAAGCAAACTGCCAGGCACACCCGAAGGTGTAGAACCTGTATAAAACTGTCGCAACTCTTGTCCAAGAACATCTTTAGCTGCAAAGCCTGACAGTTTTGAAAAATCTCTTTCGCTATCCATTGCTTTTCCATAACCTTTCATGGTGTTGTATACACCACTATTTTGAAAAGGTTGAATAACATCGCCTATGGCTGCTACAGTTGCTTTAGGTAAGTAAGTTAAATTAGCCATTGTAGTTAACACACTAAAAGTATTATTAGCTACTGTACTTTTAGCTAAAGCAGTATCAGCATTGTGAAGACCAAACAATAAATCAACAGATTCATTTATAGCTTTTATTTGTGCGTTTTGACGATTGTTTAATATTGTTCTTTGTTTTTCTGTAGCAGCAATTTGTTTTGCTTGACTAGTATCATCAACAATTTTATTTCTTAATTGCTGTATGCCTTCTCCATTTGGGCCGTAACGTCTAGCAAATTCAACTTTATCAACACTTTTATCTAAAAAAGTTTTTAAAACTTGGTCTGTGTCACGAATTAAAAAATCTTTTATTTCATTTCTAGCTTCAAACGAAACAATTTTTCTTTTCTTTTCAAAGTGATCTGTCATAGGTCGCAAGACTTTATTAGGATCGTCATAATCGCCTTGTTTTTTAAAAGCACTTCTAATAATTTTACGAGATCCTCCCATTGTAATTAAATTATTAATAAATTTTTCTGCCATTTTAGCATGATCTACACTTTCAGGAGATTGAGCTTCAAATGCTTTTGTATAAGCTATTAGTGCTTCGTTTTTATTACTAATAATTTTTTCTACATTATGTAATTGAGGTAATCCATAATCTTTTAATTCTTTAAAATCTATACCTACATTTTTTACTTCAGCAGCAAACGCATCAGTAAAAGTTCTAGAAAAATCACTATAGCCTTTTATATTAGTTATTTCTTCTGCTGAAAAACGACTAGCTAGTTTTGCTTCATTAGTAAACCCATTAGCTAAATCAAATGCTGCTTCTCTAGCTTCTCTATTTTTTACACCAGACAAATTAAATTGTATAGAAGCATCGTTTAATTGTTTGTTTAGTTGTTGTGTTACTCGTGATATTGTTTCTTCTAAGGATTGTGTAGTTGCTCCTTCTACACCATACCCCATCTGTCTAAACATATTCTTACCAAAAGCTGCAACATCATCACCATACACATTTAATTTTGCAGCATGTGAGCCAGCAAAAAACATATTAGTTTGTGCCCATAAACTTCTACGAGCTAAATCTTCTACTCCTTTTAAACCTTCTTCTTTAACATTTAAAGATAAATTAGATTTAATAATTTTTTTAGAGAGCTGTCCCATTGTTAATCCTGCTAATGCCCATCCCCAAGGACTTAAATGATCTTCTTCAGAAAAAAAGTTATTTGTTACACCTAGTCCATAACCAGCAACTCCTCCCATTAACGGCCTCGTAATTGCTCTAGCAAAAACATTAGAGTTAAATGTATTGTTTTTAGATAAATTTTCTAAAGTATTAAAAGAACCATCTGCTAAATCTTCACTATACTTTTTATATAAAGAAGGTAAAGTCTTTAAAAATTGTTGTGCTTTAACTTCTGCTTCTACTAATTCTGAAGGCACATATTTTAATAAAGCAGGATCATTTATTTTTAATTTTTCTCCTTTTCGTTTAGCTATTTTTTTAGCTTTTCTTTTTGCTTTAACTAAAACATCTATAGTTTTTGTAGCTTCTCCTGCTTGCCTACCAATATCAGGCACATCTCTTAAAGCAGCAACAAACTTAACATTTTCTTTTTCTGTTTGTTGTAAAACTGTTTGAACAGTTTTTTCATCTGCTTCAGATAATGCAGGATTTAACCATTTAGTTAGAGGTTTTTGTTGTTCAGATATATTAATTGATGAAGGTCTAATATTAGTAACTTTAGCACTAGGACTAAAAATAGCTCCAGGAACAAAACCAGTTGCAAAGGCTACGCCTACTCCTCCTGCATTAATTTCTTCTCCTCTTGCAATAGAATCTACTGCTGAATCAGCAGCTACCAAACTACCAAGAGCTGTTCCTGATTTAGTTTTAGCTAAAGCTTTTTGCCCTAATGTTGCACCTTTACGAAGTGCCCCTACCTGTCCAAAATAAGGTACATAAAATACAGGATCTAGTACTTCACCTAGAATTTCACCCACTGATGCAGCCGTAGATGTTTTATCTTTAGCAGATAAATTTTTATATTTTTTATTAAGTTTAGCAACACGTTGATCATCTAATTCTTTTGTAGATTGACCAGTTAAATAAGATTCTGCAACTCTTCCAATGTCACCTAACATCCAAGAAGACGTATCAAAACCATATTGAAGCTTTTCTAATGTGCTTGCTTCTGGTGCTTTAGGTTGAGTTCTTCTTTTTATTGTAATGTATTCTTCTTCAGCCATTATGCAATCCTAACTTTTAACAGTGGGAAAAGAATTAATTAAGGATTCAGCTCTTGCTGGTGTTTGTGTATACCATTTAGATCTTTCTTTAATTTCTTCTGTTGCAAGAGCATAGTCTCCAGCTACCATAGCCTTCCAAGTTTCTTTATGATCTTTATACCAATCTGTACCTAATTGAAAATTAACAGCAGTTAAACGTCCAATGTCTAAAGGAGTAGACAACTGCTTGTTTTGAGCTACAGCAGCTTCATAAGCTTTTCTTAAATCTTCCTCAAACCATTTATCTATTTGTTCTTGAGGAATTTCAGAACCAGGTGGATATTTTTTGCGTTCTGCTGCTGTTAATAAATGCCCATATCCTCCTGAAAGGGGCATGTTTTCAGTTACCTCATCTCTTACAAATTTTCCGTTTTCTTTAGAAAAAGAATCTGCTGATACTGTAGGAAGTAGCCCTTCTTCAGATTTAATTAAAGATGCAATTGAATCCATATCTACACTAGGTTTTGCTAATATAGAATCTCTATTGTCTTCTGTTTCAAAAGAAGATACAGTTTCACCTGTAGGTACACTTGCTAAAAAGTCTTCAACTAAAGGTCTTGCTTTATCAAATGGCCCTGGAAAATCAAATGCAGCTATAATACCTCTCATTGTTTTTTGATCATTAAACAGTTCTTGATTTTCTGAACCAACATCTAATGTTCTTCCTATACCCTGTGTTCTTACTCCAGAAATAGATTTAGTTAACACACTAGGATCATCTGCATATTTTGTTTGTAATCTATTATATTCCGAAGCTACAACACGTATGTCATCTTTAATATTTCCTTCAGGAATATCCTCAAAGTTAGGAACTAAATCTGGATTGGCTGCTAATGAAACTACACCTCCTTGAAATTTAAAATTCCAAACATCTCCATCATTACTAATTTCCATTTTAGTACGACCTTTACTTGTAAAAGCTCCAGTAGTATCTCCTTTATTACTATAAAGACTTGCATTAGGAGTAGAAACTATTTTTTGTACTACATCTGTTGGACTTTTTGCAATAACGTCTAAAACATCTGTTTTGCTATTTTCATTAGCAAAATCTCGTAAGTCTTGTGCAGTTATATTTGAGATTTGAATACGTTCACCTTCAAGTGGTTCGGGATCTTCTATAGTATTTTGTACTTCTGTTTCTAAAGAAGGTGTAGTTTGAGCAGCTACTTCATTTCTTGTTTCATCCATTTCTGTTCTAAAATCATTAAATGTTATTTTTTTAGCATTTAAAAAATTTGAACTTGGTAATGGTTCTAATATATTTCCTGTAATTATGTCTGATACTTCTGTTGTGTCCCAACCAATTCTAGGATTAATAATAATTACTTGTTTATCTTTTTCAGCAATTTCTAGTCTTTCATTACCGATGTGTACACTTGTAGCTAAAACAAGATCTTCCATTGTTTTTTGAATCTGTGGTTTTTCTAAACCATAATTCATAATTGCTCCATCGTTGCCAACTTGTTGATCAGCTTGAAACTCAACAACACGAGATAATTCAGATTGATAAGCTGCTCTAATTATTTTTTCTATTTGCCTATCTTCTACAGCGTCAAGGTATTTTTGGTCATTAGTTTCAAGTTCGTCTACTCCTTTATTTGGAAAAAATTGTTGTTTAGCACTTAATTTAATTTTACTTTGTGCTGCTTGAAAAACAGGTGACGCTTTTAATAAACTTGAAAAATTTTTAATTTTTTCAGGAGTAAGCTCAAACATTGTATATTGATCTTTAAAATATTTATTTATTAAAGAAGGATTAAGTTTTGTTTTATCTCCGTTTGTAAGTTCACTAGCTGCATTATCTATAAGTCGAAACCAATTGTTATTCCATTCCTTAGATTTAGTTTCATCTCTCTCTAGCATTCTAACATTAAACGCATTTAATCCAGCAGCATGAGATAGTTGAGCTTTTGCATTTGCTCTTGAATATTCCCATTCTTTAGAAACCTTTGGATTATTTATTGCCCAATCATTTATGTATTCTAATATTTCATGGTCTTCTACACCTTTAGAATCTTCGTTTAATTGATCAAATATTTCTCTAATTTCTGCTTCTGCAGCTTTATCTCCTGCGTCTGCTTTAACCCATAAAGAACGATTACTGCTAGAAAGTCCATGAGCTAACAAACCAGTATTTAAAGCTTCTGCTCTACTTTCTTCTTTACTTTTGCCTGTAATAAAACGTCCTATTGGTTTAGTTAATGACTCTATAAAATTTTTAGGTTTATGTGAGTATGTATCCCACGTAACTCCAATTTCAGTAGCAGCTTTTTCAGGATCGTCAAAGTTCATACCACGAGCTATTGCATCTTGGCTAGAAGCATCTTTAGCTGCTTTTTTAGTTAATTCATCAAAACCTTGTATAAAACTAGGATGAGCAGCAATAAACCTATTACGCATTTTTTCATCTGCTAAATCAGGATTTTGTTGAACCAATACATCATTAAGCGATGTTCGAGCATTAGTCTTTATTAGTTCTTCTATTGTCATGTTTTGACTTTTTGCTTGATCTCGTAAAGCTGCATAATTTTGTGGCACATCAGCAAATGATTTAACTAAAGAACGTGTAGTTGCACTTTTAGGATCATTTATAAACCTATTAATAGATTCTCTATACGGTGCATTTATTAAACCTGTAACACCTTTTACTAAAGGATCTGCAACTGCTTGTAAGCCATAAGCAAGTAGTATATCTTTACGAGCATCTCTACGTTCTTGTTTACGTCTACGTCTAGCTCCACTTTGCGCCATTCCTAATAAACTAGTGAGTCCATCTTCTGCCATTACGCATTCTCCTGTTGTGGTGCTTCTAATAAACTAGGAACTTTTTGATCTAATTTATTAATAATATTAGCTGGTAATACTTCAGTAGGATCTTTATCAAAAGATTTAATTCCAGAATCTTTTAAAGTTTGTTGTAAATCAAACTCATCTTTTTTTCCATACCTTTCTTCATTAGTAAGTGTATCGTCTTCATCTGGTCTTAAAATAACTGGATCAATCATTGCCATGTCTGTTATATATATCAACATATAAGCAATTGGCTCTGCTAACAACAACAATAGGTCTGGATTAATTTTTCCTTCAACAAAAGCGTTATAAAGCAACACTTCAGTTAAATCCATTACAGGAAATCCTCGCATTAAAAGTTTTAACAGTTCAGGATGATTGTCTTCATCTACAATTAACGCAAAAAAGTATTCTATAGCATCATCAAGATTAGTAAACTCAGGTGCTTTTTCCCAAGGCCAAGGCTGGTTAGGATCATTTGTTAATGATTGTCCAGGCATAGGTCTTTCAAAAGAAAACCTGTTTTGTTCGTATAATTGTAAATCTTCTTGAGACATATAATATTCCTATAATTTTAAAATTTAGGTACGGCTGCAGTTGGGCCAGGAGCAAAATCTTTAAAGCCTCTATTTTGAGTACCATATATGCCTCCTCCTGCAACAGCAGTTCCCCAATCATATACTTCTGTATTTAAAGGTATAGGTGCAGTAGACTCTAAAAAAGTTGTAATATTATTAGCTGGCTCTATTGGTTGAGAATAGTACAAGCTAGGCTGATAATAACCACCTTGTTCTGCCATCTCTTCAGCAGTTAAATAACTTACACCAGTAGATATTGCTGAACTTTGAAAGCGTTCTCCAAGCTTACTAGCATCTAAATTTAATGCTGAAGATTTAAACTTTTCAAATGCTGTAGCTTTAGGAGTAACAGTTTTTGTTGCACTAGCACCTGCTACACCATCAGGAGAAACATTTACACCTGTATTAATATTTGTAGTAACTTCAGCTTTTGGTAAATCAAAAAAACCTGGTTTAGAAACTTGAAGTGCATCAAATTGTTTAGCAGCAGCTCGACCTATATCTGAATTTGGATCTAAACCTGATAAAAAACTTTCTCTTGCACTTGCAAATTTTTGCTCTGTAGGACTTAATCCAATCATTCTATCTTCATACGCTTGCCAAGTATCTGAAAGTGCTTTACCTTCAGCAGATTCAATATCCACACCCGATAAAAACCCTTCTCTTTGTGTATCCAATTTAGCACGTAGTTCAGGTGTCCATATGGCTTTAGTTTCTTTTAATTGTTTATCTGCAAGCATACTTTTAGACTGATCATATCCTTCATATGGTTTATATGTTCCACTAGCTAATTGACCTTGATACTGAGCAGTAGAGGTTCTCATATGATCTGCAAAATTACTCCATCTAGAAGACATGTCTTTCCAGCGTTTTCCAAAACTATCATGGACGTTTTTAAATAATCCTTTGTTTCCCATTAAAGACCCATCGGTTGCATTAAAAAAATTTTTCATTCCTTTTGGGCCTATATTTCCTAGTCCTAAATTTTTACCTACACTTCTAAAAGTTTCTTTTAATACATCTGTTACTGCTCCAGTAACATTAGAAACTGTTCCAGATACTGCTGAACCAAAAGAAGCTGCTTTAGTCATGAAATTTCCTACACCTGATAAAAAAGCATTACTTGATCCAACTAATGTACCAGCCATGCCTGACCAAGCTCCTCCAAGCATAGTTCCTATTCCGGGTAAAAGCATACCCATAGCTATAGTACCTAATGGGCCTAGCTTATTCATAAACTTACCAAACTTTTTAAAGGCACTTTTAATTCCTTTACCTATTTTTTTAAATACCTTTTTTATAGGCTTAAAAATTTTACTAAGAATTCCCATTATGTACTCCTATAATTTTGTGCCATTAATTTTATTAATTAAACTATATAAACTACTAGCAACATCACTAGGATCGTGATCATCATTCATTAACGATGTATTTGCTAAAGCATTTTCAATCATTCGTGATGCTCTGTCTCTATCATTAGTAGACATTTGAACTGCAAAAGTTGCAGAGTCTCTTAACTGTTGCCATACTTGTGATAAAGCAGAACTCTGTAGATTAAATGCATTTTGAGTATTAATTTGATTAGTTTGGTTTTCGGCTGCTGTATCAATTGTATTGGCTTTTCTACGCCACTCTACATTTGATTGTTCAACAGCTTGGGCGTTAGCTGCATTCCATTGATCAGATTGAAATTCTATTTGAGCATTAAATTGTTCCATTTGAAGAAGATTAGCTCTGTTAATTTGATCAGCTTTTAATCCTTGGTTGCTGTTAAACTGACGCATAGCATTATGTTGCTGTGCATTTTGCATACTCATTTGACTTTGAAGTCCTGTAAAAAACTGATTCAATTGATTTTCTGACGTAGCATTGAATTGTTGTCTAGCATTTTCAAATGATTGATTACTTAATCTTTGTTGTTGTTGTTGTTGTGATTTAAGTATTTGTGCCTGTTGTTCATTACTAATATTAGCCATATCTAGCTGTAAAAAAGATTGGGCTTGTTGTGCAGCTATTTTAGTTCGTTGATCTACAGCAGCCATATCAAGACTTGCTAGTGCTGTAGCTTCTTGCATAACTGTTTGTTGTTCAGCATTAAAGTCTGCCATTGTCATAGACTGCATAAATTTACTGTTTGTTAATTCAACTTGTTGTTCAGCATTAAATTGAGTCAGATCCATATTAGCTGTCATACTAGCATTCTGTATAGCTCGTTGTTGATCTACACTTAACTGAGCCACACCTAACTGTTGCGCTATCTTACCTTGTAGTAAGTTAGTCTGTAGTCTTGCGTTTAAGTTAGCTAGTTCTGTTTGTTGATCAGCAGTCATTTGTTCTGAAGCTGTTTGATTTCTAGCAGACAAATTAGCTAAACGCATTTGCTGATCATTGTTAAGATTAGCTAGTTCCATCTGTTGTTGAAATGCAGCGTTCTTGGATAAAAAGTCAGCAGCAATCTGATTCTCTTGTATTAAGGCTTGTTGTTGATTAGAAAGATTTTGTGTTGCTCGTGTTTGTAAAGCCTGTGCATTTGCCTGTGCAATAGGAAACGCACTTTGAATAATCGAGTTAAACAAAGCATCTCTACCTACTGTAGAAGCTTGTAAGCCTCTTTGAACCATCATAGAATTAACAGCATCTACTGCTGGTCTAGCCCACGTAGGAACTTCATTGTCTTCTAAGTCTTCTAAGAGCTTGTCCATTTGTGCAGACACTAACGCTTCTTCAGGTAATTCAGCTACTGCTGCTACCAAAGCTGGTTGTGTTACATCTAAAGCTCCTGGATTAGTTACTATTGTTGAAGCAGCTTGTTGAGATAGATTAGAATTTTGTGCTAAACTAGTAGCTGCTGGATTAGTTGTTGAAGCCTTTAAAGAATCTATTATTTGTTTTCTTGTAGAACCAAAACCAAACGTATCTACAATTTGTGCTGCAGCTCTATCATCTGCTTTAGTGCCTGTTATTTCAGCTCGTGTAGCTGCTTCAGCTTCAACAGTAGGCGATACAGCAGCAGTACTTCTAAACGTAACATCTTGTACTTGTGCATCACTTCTTAAAGCTTTAGCTTCTGCTCTTGCAGCTTCTTCTTGTGCTGCATCTCTTTCGGCAGCTACTGTATCTTGTGTTGTACGAATTTCTTCAGGATCAGCAAGTCTAGTAGGTGCAGCTTGTGTAGCAAAGTCTGCTGTTGGAATAGTTGTAGGATCAGTGCCAACAGCACCGGGCATACGTGAAACATTTAAACTTGCTGGATCTCTTAAACCTTGAGGAGTTCCAGTAACTGTGCCTTGAAAGTATTTTCCAACATTAGGATTAATAGGATTTCCTATAGCATCCCTTGCTAAACTAGCTTCATAGTCCCCTTCAAGTTTTTGAATATCTGTAGTTTCTGTACCTTCTGGAATATTTAATTGTGCTGCCGTCATTTGTGCTTTTGGCCCAAACGTACCTTTAGACATTTCTGTTAGTCTAGAAACATTTTGAGCATAGAATCTATCTTGTCCTTCTAAAGTTCCTAAGTTAGATACATCAGCACGATACGTTTGTAATTCATCTCTACGGTTTGCTTGTTGTTGAGGAGTAGCTGTTTGTCCATTAGAAGGAGGAGGTCGGTTAGGGTTGTCACCAGGATCACCCCCACCTTGGTAAAAACGCTTTTGTCCCTCTGTTTCAGCAGCTATTTGTTTTTGTAACTCTGCTAGTCTTTCTTGTTGTTTAGCTAGTTGTTCAGGAGTACTTGTAATATTTTGATAGTTGCCAATACCCCCAACACTTATGCCACCAACAGCAGCACGTTTACGTGCTAAAGACTTTTTAACTGATTTATTATTACGGTTTTTTCTTTTTTTAGCCATTATGAATTACCTTGAAATGTATATATTAATGCCGTAGCACAAACAGTTATTAAAATCCACATAAACCTTTCTGAAGTCTTTAAAGCATTAGTGTTGTTAGCAACTTGTCTTTCTAATAAACTTAAATCATCTTCTTGCTCATCAGCTCTATACTCTAATCTTTCTACTCTTTTAGTTGATGCAATTAATCTTTCTTCAATTCTTACAACAGCTAAAGCAGCTTCATTAAGCTTATCAATTTTTTCTTCGATTCTATCCAATCTTGTAGTATCCATTAGTTAGGCCAAGCCTGTCCAGCCATTACGGTTGCTAATGCGTCTACATTAGCTGCATCAGCTATTGCTGTTTCAAGTCTTGCACATTCTGTTATAACTGCTGCTCTGTATGTTGCTGTTGCAGACGGTATCGCTACATCACGCTCGTATTTTCTAATGACCATCCAATCTGTTTTAGCTAATAACTTGTTTGCTGTGTCTTTGACTTCAGCAGTCATAGGTGTTTTTAAACCTTGGTTAACAAGCTTTTCACTTGAATCCACCATTTTTTTTGTATCTGCATCATAAACCTGCACATAAATTTGATTACCATCAGCATCTTTAGCGTCTTCATCTGCTAGACGTTTTGCAGTATTTGTATACTGTTGTGTTGGAACACCGTCTACTAATTCAACATTGCCTTGTGTAACAAAATAATACTTTTGGTCTTTACGTTCACCCTGCACAATATCCATAACACCTTCAGATGTTTTGAACTCAGAATTGGCTACGCCTCCTGCAAACGAGGTATTTGGAAATAATTGTTTTATGTTTCCTGTTGCGGTTATTGAACCGTCTTTTACTATTGCATACATTTGTTACCTCGCATTTGCGTATTTAAATGGGAATTCGGCAAAAGCCATATAGACATAAGTGTTAGCTGTATTAATGCCGCCATTTGTTGCTCTGATTTTAAAACCGTTTGAAAGAATATCTATTGCACCACTACCACCTATACTGCTTTCAGCAGAAGTAGCATTTATATAAAGAACTTCAGTGGTTGGGTTAATGGGGTCTCTTGTGGAGTCAAGCATCCACCACCATTCACCGTTTCCATCAATATATTTAAAAATTATCCAAGATGGGGTAAATCCGGTATGTATAAACGGCCCATTTGTTGAATTATTGGCTTCATACACGCCAAATTTACTAAAGCCTTCAACTTCTGCAAACACATAAGCTACATAAGTGTCACCTGAAGCATTTACGCCTCCCCAATTATTTACTGTAAACACAGAACTTGTTGGTGCAGTATCGTTCCATGTACCAGCATCATCGGTTGTTCCATAAGTTGTGTCCCAATAAAGGGCATCTGTTGCTGGTTCACCGGTATTAGCATGATGGTAATTTGCCCAAGCATCTGTATTTCCAGCATTATTTGTTCTATTTTTTACAACTATCCAAGCTGGAACAACCCCTAAACCATGACCAATAGTTGTAGCTGAACCAGTACCACTATAAGTCACAATAGAAAATCCTGATGTTGTATTAGCAGACACTACACTGTTTGTTGCTCCATCTGTGTTTGCACCTCCAGAACCGTTTGCCTTCCAGTTCCAAGCTACATAATTTTGACCATTATCATTTTGAGCATCATTATTAGCATCTTTCATAACAGTAAAACCATCGCTGTCAAAACTTGCTAAACTATACGTTGAAGATTCTGCATCATGAGTATTTGAATATAAAACACCACCAGATGTGCCTCTAACAGAATCGTGCAGTTGATGATAATAAGTATTACTTCTACTTTTGAGCCAGACCCAATCTGGAGCGAAGCCAACACCAGTAATAGCACGATCTTCTGTCTCATTTCCTGACCAAAGCACAGTATTAAAATGATCTGTAGATTTTTTAACTGCAGGATCTGGGAGGTTTTTGGAGCAAAACGCTTTGAACCCGGACGGTGGTGAATAGTAGAAATTTCCTATTCCTCCTCCATCTGCATTGCCTTGAGCCGTTACCAATCCATTGAATGTTCCATTCTGCCCAAAGTTTGCATCAAATTGTGAACCTGAGTTACCGTAAGTTATAAATTTCCAATCAGCAGTTGCAGTAAAAGTATCGGCTGGATTTGTACCATTTACAGGATTGCCGCTGTTAGCAAATGTTCCATTTACGCTGACATATACTTTTCCATTATCACAATCAATAGCCCATCCTAAAATATCTCCATTACTGAATGAACTTGCATAACTCTCAAAATCACTTCCATTATACCATCGTCCGTCATATGCAATTTGATATGCTGTAAAACCACTATATGATCCAGCCGTCGCTGTATAGCCTCTTGAAAGAAAACCTGCATAATAAGCGTCAACCACAGTCAATCTATGTTCAAAATACCATTTACCTGTATGTGGGATAGCAAATGTATTACCTGTATCTGAATTTCCACTAGAGTTTACAAACTTTAAATTCCCTTGGCTCAATACTGTACTGCCGTTATCTAAAGAATTCCAAGTACAAAAATTATTAGTAGGCGTATCAAGCATGACATCATTTATTGTAACATTATCTGCTTGATAATGATTATCTTGACCAGACTGATCCTGATACCAATCATAGGTAAAAGGAGACATTTGCTGACTGTATGTATTTGCAGCAGTTACAGTAAGTGTTTTGCTAGTTCCACTATTATCTGTCGTTACAGTTGAGTCTTGACAGCATAATAACTTTGTATTTGTAATTGCCGTTAATGGAGATGTTGCAGGAGTAAAGTTGCTAGTGTATACCGCAGTTCCTTTTACAAATCTATAATTTGAAATCCAACCTTTAAAATGCCCTGCTGTATATTCACCTAAACAACCAACTGCAAATTTAGCAGTAGAATTATTTACTGTTATTGATGAAGTAACATTTGCTATAGATGTTCCATCTTGATATAAATTAAATGCTGTTCCATTTCTAACAATTGCTACATGATGCCATTTATTATCTGAAATAGTTGCTGAACTTGGTTCTAGTGTTAAATAATTATCTGTATCTGAGGCATCAAATATATATGATGTTAATTTATTATTTGACGCTATTTGAAATTGTACTGCTCCTGATGAATTAGCACCTGATGAACTTGATTGTCCTGATATATAACGAGTATTTCCAGCATCTTCATCAACATAAATCCAAGCTTCTATCGTAAAATTACCAGAGCCTACATCAAAATCAGCATTGTCAGCTATTTCTATTCCTGTGCTAGTAGATCCATCAAAGTAAACACAATATCTTGCGTTCTTAGCAAATGGCAAATAAAAACCATTAGTTCCATAAGCTCCACCATATTTTTTTGGAATCCAAGCGTTTGTTTCAGAATCGGTTTTTCCAAAAGAACTTGGTGTTAATTGTGAGCCATCAATAAAATTGACTTCAGCCATGTAACCATCAAAATAATTGCGATTAGAATAATTTATCGCTCCTATTTGATGCTCTACAGTGCTGTTAATAGCCAAGTCTTCATTTTGATCTGGATTATTAGTTGTTTGAAAAGCTGTTTCTTCTACACCATTTATATATATTTTAACTCTATCTCCAGCCGTTCCGTCCGTTGTGTCAACAGCAACAACCAAGTGCATCCAAGCCCCCACATCACGAAATTTTCGGTTGGTTATACGCCAGTTTGTAGACCCTCCTCCAAAATACAACTTAGCACCGTAAAAACCAATCCAACCATAACCAGCATCATTTTCATTTGAGTTGTCGTGTGCTGAAAATATAACGTATGCACTATCTGATGAAGTAGATTTTTTTATCCACGCACTAAATGTCCATGTTCTACGGCTGCTTGCAGAAGAAGGAGTTCGTTCTAAATAAGCTCCGTCTGCTTTATTCAAAACCAAAGACTGATCTATTTCATAAGCATCTTTACTGCCTGATGCAGATAATAACTTTGTAGCTCCAAAACTCATTACGTTAAATCCTGCCCTGCTGTAAAGCCATAGTATATTGTGCCACCATCAACTGTATGAAACACAAACATATCTACATCTCCACTACCTGTGCTGATTGTAGGTGCTGTTCCTCCAGCCCAATCAACACTATTAGGCCATGTAATAGTTCTTGCTGAAGAGTCCTGTGTAACCTTTAAAGCAAAAGTACTAGCATATCCACTTGCTGCTGGATTGCTAAATGTATACGTAACATTTTCGCTTAGTGTATGTGTAAAGACTGTACCATCACGTAAGTTAATTGTAGCTGCATTAGAGCTAGAACTAACGGCTGTGCTTTCTTCTTGTATACCATTGTCAAATTTAACAACACCATTAGCGTCTGCTGTAACAGCTTTAGAAGCTTCTGTAGTTCCCAAAGTTGTAATGTCTAAATAGTTTAGTTCAGCCGTAGTAGCCGTTACACCATCAAGAATATTAAGCTCTGCTGCTGTAGAACTTATTGCTGTACCACCTATAGAAATAGCATCGGCTTCTACAGTTCCATCAAAGTATGCGTCTTTAAATTCTAAAGCGTCTGTACCTAAATCAACAATAGCATTACTTCCAGGTGTCAAAGCTCCATCAGTCAATATTAATTGTTTCTCATTGCCAGCATAGAAATTAATAGTGTCAGCAGTTTCAAAGTCAATCTTTGTTTGATCATCTTCACCAATCTTTATGTCAGTTGCTAACAAAGAAGTAATTGTTGTTTGTGCTGCTCCAAGTGCAAAGTCTAAAGTATTATCAGCATCTTGATACGTAACAGTTATACCTGTTTCAGTATTAGAGCTTACCATTGCACCAACAGTATCAGATATAGTTTCTGCTAATGTTGCACCATCAATTGTAATAGCATCAGCTTCTAATGTTCCATCAATATCTACATCACCACTTATATCTAATGTAGCTGCGTCTAGTTCGCCAGTAATCGTTAAATTTCTTAAACCTGTGTAATCTTTATTTGAATCTAGTATTACTGCTTTAGAAGCAATTGCAGTTCCAACTGCTGTTGAACCTAGATCAAGTGCATTTAGTTCTCCAACTACAGCCGTAATGCCGTCTAAAACATTTAGTTCAGTAGCCGTTGAAGTAACTGCTACATCTTCATTAATCTTAGGGGATGTTAAAGTTTTATTTGTTAATGTGTCAGTAGATACCAAAGATACTAAAGTAGAACTACTTCCTGCTGGAAGCAACATTGTATTTGTTACTGATGCTGAATGTGGTTGAGCTTTAACTATTTGACCGTGACTATTGTTTTCACAATTAAACTGTATAGAACCAGCATTAGTGTTACCTTTTACTGTTACGTGTCCAGTTCCATTAGGTGCTAGTTCAAGATCAGCATTAGATGTTGTAACAATGTCTTGACCATTCATATCAAGATCACCACCTAATTGTGGTGTAGAATCATCTGCTACATTAGATATTGCACCAGATGAAGCTAGTCCTGAAACAATTGCGCTTCTAGCAATCTTTTTAAGTCCACCACCTGATGTATCAACCGCAAGAAAAACATCATCGTTAGCTACCGTAGATATTTCTGATAGGCTACCAACCGCAATCGAATTAAAGTTTGTACCGTCTGCAACTAATAAATTACCTGCTGTATTAGTTCCCATTGTAATGTCATCGCCTGTAACTGTTAAGTCACCTGCAACGGTTACGTTTTGTGAGGCATCAATTGTAAGGGCTGTTGTGCCACCAGTAGCTATTGTAATTACATCAGAACCGCTAAAGGTTAATGATGTATTTGTATCTCCATCACCTGCAATGCTATCTAATTGTATTGATCCTACATTTGTAATATTCTGATCATTAAAGGATGTAGCTCCTAATGATATAGTTCCAGTAGCTGTTAAGTTAGATGAACCAATATCTATGTTACCAAAACCAGAACTAACTGATCCTGATCCTAATGCACCTACAGTCGTTACATTACTTAGTGTATCTAATGCACTTTCAAAGTAAGTTTCAAAGTCTGTTAGTGCTACCTGCACCATTGTACCGTTATCATTTACTACTACACGATCTGCATCTGCAAGTGTTGTAGATGTAGCAGATGTACCACCATCTACAATATTTAATTCAGCAGCCGTAGATGTTACACCATCCAGGATGTTTAGTTCTGCTGCTGTAGATGTAACACCATCCATTATATTTAATTCAGCAGCAGTTGCACTAATCGCTGTACCATTAAAGTTTATTGCGTCTGCGTATACTGTGCCATCAAAGTAACCATCTTTAAATTCTAAAGAGCTAGTTCCTAAATCAATATCATTATCAGTTACAGGAACTATAGCTCCATCTTGTACTCGTATTTGTTCTACGGCAGCACTAGAAACTTCTACAAAAAATCCCCAACGGTTGTTAGTTCCATCAACAACTATCTTATTAAGAAAATCAGCATCACCAATTACTTCTATGTTACCGCCTTCACCTGCTCCACCATCATGTTGGTGTCCTGTTGTACCAGATGACGCATAAGAAAATGCAGATAACAACTGATTAAATTCATTATTAAATAATGCTGCTGTTATTGTGTCTCCATCCGACATGGTACTCTGTCGTGTATAACTAGTTCCTGCCATTGTTATCTCCTACCAGAAGGTACATAGTCGATGTACATTCCATTTATAGCGTATGCTGATTTTTGATCATTGCTTCTAATTCTAAAATTAGCTGCATGACCACTGCCTGTTATTGTTTTTCGTACCATAGGATCAGTTGATCCACCAAACTGTGAAGTTCCAAAAACTCCTGTTCCAAATAAAGAAGGAAGTAAAATATTTGTTATATTTGTTTCTGTTGGTTGAGGAATATTATTATCTTCATAGTCATATCTAATTCTAAAAGAAGGTTCTACAGAGCCTTCAGGTGTAATAGATATTTTAGCATACTTTAATGTTTTTCTTGTTCCAGCATCTCCAAAATCAAAATTAGGTGTTTGATATTTTGATTCTATATCAAGGGCTGTGCCATCAGAAAAAAAAGAATTTCCTGAGTCATGTGTATAAATATACCCTAAATTATCACCATGAAATATTTTTTCTATTCCATCTGAATTAAAACCAGATGTTAATGCTGGTGCTTGAATACCTAATGTTTCTGACCATTCAAAACCGTTTTTAGTTAAAGTTCCTATTACACCTTTAGAAGTTGCAGTTGATGCAGCAGTTGTACAATAAAATAAACGATACTGTGCTTTAGTTCTTAAAATACAACTAGTAATAATAAATGAATTAGCACTACTAGCTATATCAGATATTACAGATTGTATCTGTCTACTTACAGATCCTAATTCAACGTCACCAATTCGTGCTGTACCTGCAACACTACGAATACCATCTGGTGCTAAAAAGACTAGATCACCTCCTATTTCTTGAATACTAAAATGACTTAAACAGCCTACATTTTTTGCTACAGGTACAACAACAATTGTACTACTATTGTTTATGTTTGATAATTTAAAAATACTATTAGTACAAAAAATATATAAATCATTACGAAAACTTTTTAACCCTACAATTTGATCTTCAAGCTGTATACTTCCTGATCCTGTCGATGTAAAATCATCTGGATCTAAAGTACCGCTATAATAAACTGTATTAGAAGCTGCACTTGCACCACCTACAACAAAATGTTTATCATGTATTACACCTACAGATGGAGTTTTATCTGTATCTACTGCTACTTCAGCAGCAAAGTATGTTCGACCACTTAATGCTCCTGAACCTGTCATTTTAAAATAAAAAGGTTTGTTTGCTCCATCACATATGAATATTTCACCATATGTTGTAGAACCTTCAAAAAGAGAAATAGAGCATTGTCCTTGATTTGTTCTTGTTAATGTTGAGCGACCAGTAAATGTAGAATAATTATCTCCACTTCCTGACACACTGCTTCTATTTATTTGTAAGTATGTATCACCATCTACTGTAAAATAAATATTTGTTCCAGAACATACAATAAGACCATCGCCATATACTGCAATACCTAAAATACGATTAGTGGTATTTGGTCTAGCATCACCAAAAGCAGCATAACCATTAATACGTCTATAACCACCATCAGAATCAACTTCAAAGTTTTGTAACTCTGTAGCTGCTCCAGGCGTAGTCAACAACTCAAATTGATTTAAGTTTGTATTTAGACCACCTTTACAGCTAAATCCAAATGCCTGTGACATTTAAGCAAAACCTACTCTATCATCTTTCATATAGTAAGGTGTTGGAGTCATTAAAGCAGAACGCATATACTTAATACCTTTTTTATAATCCTCTAAAGCAAAAGCAGCCGCTTGCATATTTTCTTTAAATTGACATAGAAAATACCTAGCTCTTGCTAGTAATACAGGTTTATAAACATCAGGAAATACAATAGTATCTCCATGAGCATCAAGCTCTGTAGGTAAATCATACGCATAAAACCAAATGCGGTACACTTTATCTGGTATAGGACTTAATCCAAACTTACGTGCATCAGGACTTCTTATAACTCTTTTTGGTTCTCCACCATTAGCATCACCAGCATCATCTTTATTTTCAGAAAGTCTGTAATAGTCTTTCCATTCTTCTGTTGTAATAAATCTTAAATTAGCTGCTGTAAAAGGTGCAGATTCGCCTGATACACCTACTGTAGTTACAAGAAAATTAGACCAATCTACATAACCATAATCAGTTGTTATGCTAGAACTTGCTGGTTTTAATTCATACCAACGTGTATTAGCAGTAGTTTCAATATATACATTACCGTACATTGGATCAGTTGCACCACTTTCAGCCGTAGCTAAAAAAGGCCAAGATGGTTCTTCATTAACAATATCTAAGTATGCTCTATTGATTGCATCTTTAGCATGTTGTTGAATACCTATGGCAGAACTAAAATCAGAAGAAGTTAATACAACCTCGTTAAATTCTCTTAGTAGTTCATTTGTTAAATTAAGATACGTTGCCATTAGGATTCAGTAGGTTTACTTTTAGTATTTACACCACCTGCTTTTTTCTCACAAGCTAAAGCCATATCTTTAATAGAAGCATAACCACCTTTATTCATCATAGATCGAGAGTATCCTCCACCCATATACATATCTCTCTTTTTATTTTTGTCTGGCACGATTACCTCCTTTTTTAAATATACGATCATAATTAGCTTGATATCTATTTTTATCAAAGCCTTTACGAAAACGAGATTCTTTACTCACTAGTGTTTTTCTAAACATCATTGGATTATCATCGCTTCCAATTTGATTTCCAGGCATCTTTTTATCCTTTAAAGTAAAGGGGGTCTATATGACCCCCATAGCTAAATAGCTTAGTCTATACCGTAGAAGGCAGATACCAAAGCTTCGCCACGCATTACTTTAGCTCCATAAACGTGCAAACCACGCACGATGTCACCAAAGCTATCAGGGTCACGAATTACTTCAGTACTAGTAATAGTCTGTGCTGTACAGGTTGAAGACATGTGACCAGCAATACACTTACCAGCCGCATTGGAGGTAGATGCAATATTGTTAGTCTTGTACATGTCGAAACCACGTAGCTTTCCAGACGATACTAAACCGTTACGAATAGAACCTTGACCAGCGTTATAGTCTACCGAAAGTAGCTTAGAAGAACTTTGTACTAGCTGCTCATAAAACTCAGGATTAGCTAAGAACCATCGTCCCTCTTCAGGTACATTCTGCTCATCCAACAAACGTGCCATATGTGACAACACGTCAATAGGGTCGTGTTCGCCAGAAGCAAAACCGATATCTAAGTTACCAGTACCATCAAAAGTACCAGCCGCTAGGTCAGTTGCGTTATCAGAACCAAGAATATGATTAGGGCTAGATGCTGATACACCTGCAAACATAGTAGCAATAACACCTTCATCATAAGCGTCACGCAATGCGTAAGCTGCTGAAGAAGACGCTACTTCTTTAAAGTTTACGTGTGACATCTTAGTTTCAATGTCATCTACGATGAACTTAAAAGCGTTTGCTGTGTCAACAACCAAATTAACTTCTGCATCTGTTAGTTTAGTTGCCGTTACATCTGCTCCTCTTTCATACTGGTATACTGTGATTTCAGGCTCTTTGATTACCTTGACGGAATCTCCGTAAGCCGTGATCTCTCCAGCATAGTCTGTATTGGTAATAGCTTCAGCTACCGATGCTTTCCTAAAAAAGTTAAGCACCTTTTTGCTATAAATAGCAGGTAGGAAGTATGAATTAGCCTGAGTAGATACTGAATTCGCAAAGTTGGCATTCGTATCCGTACTTGGTTCAAAATATTGATCTGATTGGTTATAAGCCATTGTTTAGACTCCTCTAAAATAAAAAGACAAATTATCGCACTCTGCCTTCCTGAATAGCCTGATCAATTTCTTGTTCATATTTATCATATTCAGCCATAGACATTGAGGCGATTTCCCTCTGCGTCCAAATTTTAGCAGGTTGTGCTGCATCAACAGTTGTCGTTTTAGTGGACACCATATCTGCTGCAGATGCTTGTTTAGCTGGACGCTTAGATGATTTAGACGGAACATTAATTTGAAGACCGTTTTCCATTTTATAAAGATCAATAGCTCTACTAGCTAATCCAGCATTATCTGGATTTGCATATATCCAATCTTGTATATCTTCTGGTTGAAGTTTTGCCCACTCGTGAAACTCTTCTGAGCTACGTAGTTCTTCAAAGTCAGGATGTCGTTTTTGCAATTCTGATATAGCTTCACGTTGTACAATTTCTTGCTCACGTTTTTGCAAAGCCGATACTTGATTCTGAAGTGCTTCTACTTGCTCTGAACTTCTAGAATGTGCAATTGTTTCAACAGTATCATACAAATCTGGATACTGCTGTTTAAACTCCTCAAGTTCTTCTGGAGATCTTGGAGCTTGATAAGTTGGCTGATTTGTAGCCAACAGCTCTTGCTCACGTTGTTTAAACTCAGCAATTTTACTATCGTGATGACGTTTTAAATCATCGTATCTTTTTTTATAGTTGGCTCTTTTTTGTTTTGGTTTTTCTGTTTCTTCAGGGGCTTCGTCTGAGGTGGCCTGAGAGTGTTCAAAAAAAAGTCCATTAGCATCCTCTGTATTACTTTGAATGGGGGTTGCCCAATCTTTTTTAGCGTTATACGGATTTGCTTGCGGTTCTTCTACTATGTTTTCTGCTTCCATCATCATTACTCCGTTGGGGCTTGTCGTTGTAAGGTAGCCTTAAAAATTAAGGGGCTTATACTACAAGGTAGCCTTGGGGTTATATTTTAATAAGGGGCTGATAAATCAGGTAGCCTTATTACGTTCCTATAATACTTGGCATACGATTTGCGTACATCATTTGCTTACGCATTTCATCTTGCTGTCTATTTGTACCATACATGTCAACTTTTTCATCCATTAACGGAGTAGTGTCTTTTACAGCACCACCCAATACGGTATCATCTACAGCACCACCAAGTGCATATTTTTGCAACCCACCATCATATGCACGTTCTGCGTCATCCATCATTGTTTGCAGATTGTCAGCACCTAATTGGTCAGTTGCTTTTCTGGTGAAAACAAATTCACCGTCCGATAACCTTGCAGGTATCGAATCTGAGACACCAGTTCCAGGGCCGTCTACTTCCCCTTGACCAGTAAATTCTGAAGCAGTTAATACTAATTTATCAATAATACTGCTTAGTTGTGGATCAGCTTCTAGGCTCTCCATTAAATATTGTTGTTCTTGTCCTGATAAAGATTCACTTACTATGAAGTCTAAATAATCATCTTCCATTTCATCATCTGGAAGTTGTGAAGCTTCTACTTCTGCCATTTCTTCTGGAGGTATATTAGGATAAGTATCAACAGGAGGTTCTTCTGTAGGCATAGGCTGTTGCATTAATTCAGGAGGCATAGGCATGCCGCCTTCTTGTGCCATTTGCCTATTTGGATCTAAAGCTTGTTTATCTAATTCTATTTGTCCTTCAGTTGTAGTAGCATAATCTAAAGCTGCTACAGTTTTTAAATCAGGAGCAGCAGTAATAATATTTGGTTTTTTTGAGTTTGATGTAGCTGCTGATGCTGCTTGACTTTGAATATCATCAATCATCCCACCTAATGAGTTTTGATCTCTTGTATAATTTAAAATTCCTTCTAAAATCATTTGTCCTTGTTTTCTAACATTTTCTGCATAAGCCCTTGCTTCGTTATTTCTTGCTTCATCTTTTAATTTTGTACCTTCGGCTATAAGCATTTTTCCTTCTTCAATATCAGCTAATTTACCTAATGTTTCTTTAGATAACACAACTTCATCATCTTCACCTGTACGTTGTATTTCTTTTACTACAGCAGCTTCACGAGCATCACGTTGTTTTAAAGCTTCTGGAGTAGCTGGACTGCCTTGACCTTCAAAAGTACTTTTAGGGCCACCTTCAAATTTTTGTGTTCTTGCAAGTTGAGTAGTATATTCTTTGCCTTCAAACATAAAAGTTTTTTCATTAGCTTTCCATGCAGTACTAAAAGCTTTTTCAAAAGAACTTGCTTGTTTTTTTGTAGGTGGTTTTGTATTTTGACTTAACCAAACTTCATTTTGTAATTCAGCAATTGTATTTAACAACATATCAGTTTCTTTACTTTGTAAATTTTTTAATTCTTTTACTTCACTATCATCAAAGTAATTATATAATACGCCTAAACCTAAACCAGCTAAAAATGTATCTGTACCTGTATCAAATTTTTCATCAAACGTAGTACGTTGTGCTTTTATACCTTTTTCAACTAAATCTTGATTACCAGTTTTAGGAAGCAAAAGACTTTGCATTATTTTTAATGATTTATTTTTAACAGTATCAGAAGGGCCACCTCCTCCTCTACCAATGTTACGTGCTGTATTTTCTAAAGTTGCGATTTTATTAATAAACCTTTCTTTAGTTTCAGGATATTTATCTAACAAATCTTTTTGCTCATCTAATGTATAAGAAAGCTCATCCATTTCTTCTGTTATTTCTTTAGGTACACGAGTTTTTGAAAGTTTTTTCATTGCTTTAGGGGCTACTGTTTCACCTGCATATTGAAGCCCTGCTTGCGCTAATTTTCCAAAAACAGCTTTTTCTCTGGGGGGATTCATCATAGAATAACCACCATCAGCTTTACCTTCACGTTTTTCACCATCATTATAAATATTTACTTCAACAGAAGGGCTAGACTCAGGTATGGCTACCATTAAACTTTTTTCTTTTTTAGATTTTTTTGACTCATGCATAAAAAATTCCTATTAATTTTTATTAGCGTTGACGCTATCCCTCAACTGCTCTAGGCGTACCAGCAAATTCACCTTCCCCTGGCTGCGGAATATTTCCTGTTCCGATGTTGCCCCCACCAGTGCCTGTAGCTCCAAGTTCTTGAGGTGTAGGAGGTACTCCTTCAGGGCTTCCCATAGCTCCGGGTTGTTGACTAGGGGGAGCAGCTTCTTGGCCTGTTGGTTGTCCAGCATTTTGCATTCCTATTATCTGAGCCATTAGTGCTGCTTCTTCTGGATCATTTAAGATCTCATCAGGATCTAAATCAAGACTATAAGCAAGTTCACTAATTAGCTTGTTCACTTTAACAAACGGAGCAATGGCAGGATTCTGTACAGTCTGTAAGAACATAGTCAGCCGTTGGCTTCGCACTTCTTTTTGCATTAAGCTGTTTGTGCCTGTAGCTTTTACTTCTAAATCTCCTTCTACACCTAAGTCTTGTTCAAGAAACTGCATGTTCCATTGAAAGTATGCTTCTCCTAAAGGCTTTAAAAGAAAATCATCTAAGTTTTTTACAACAGTTTTAATGTTAAGACTTGCTGCACCTAGTAGCATTGACATCCCTGAAGCTGTTCGTGTCATGCTTTGTACACCTGTTTGTCCATGTGAATAACTAGGTATACCTGTCTGCTCGTCTGCAAGCTGTCTAAACCTGTCAAACATCATCATGTTTTCATTAGAGGTATTAGGAAACTTGAGGCCATTGATTGCCGTTCCGGGCATTCCAGCTTGTCTACGAAATATCTTACCAGGATATATTTCCATAGACTGTCCCCCTACAAGAGCAGATTCATCCACATCAAAGACCAGTGAGCCTGAGAGGGCTAAATTATCAATTGCCATTCGTGCATGACCATTCATAATTTTCTGTGAATCGTCCATATTCTCTGCCACACCAATCCCAAAAAAACTATAGGGATTACGCTCGTAAGAAAACGCATGGTATGGAATACGATGGGGTGTGAACGGATTAATAACAGCACGTAATAACTTACCATTACAAATCCATGCATTAATCTGCACTTCAGATAGCTCGTCTACATCATCAGGTAAGTCCATATCAACTTCACGAGCATACTCTGCATCCATGATACCCCAATACTCTAATACCTCAAACTGACCTAAACCTTGTTCACTTGTATGTGCATCATCTCTTAGTTCTGTTTCGTAATCCTTTTCTTCGTAATTTGGCCCCATCATTAAACAATCACGAATTGCCTCTTCATCAAAATAAGGCATACGCTTTAAAGCTCTGAATTGAGAACGGTTTAATTTATGACGATGTACAATGTATTCACATTCGTCAACAGTAGTAGCTGACGGATCTGGAAAAAAATCCCATATAGAGACAAACTCTATTCGAGGTACTCTGACTTCTAAAGGATCGTAAGTACGTTCACCATCTTCATCACGAGTCCAACGATTTAATGTTTTATTAAAGTTAAATGGGCCTTTGACAATACCTGTACCAAATAATGCAGCTTCAAACAAAGCATTTCGTATTTCACTAGACCCATTTGATTCTTCAATTTGATCATGGATTAGCTTTTCCATACGTCTAGATTTTACTTCAGCAGGTTTTATTTCTGGTACATCAGGTATTGGTGAAGGGCCGGGAGCTAGTTTATTAGCTTTTTCTCCTTCTTGTTCAATAAAGGTTATGTTGTTCATAGTTGCACCAGGAGCTAGTGTTCGACCATCTCCTTCATAACCTACATCAAAAGGTGTTTGTTTTTGTTCTTCACTTTCTTGAGAGGGCGTAGACTCAATACTAGGAGTAGGATTATCTCTGTCAAGATGAGCATATTCCTGTACACCTTCAGGCATTTTAGTATGAGTTATACCTATAGGAAACTTACCTGTGCCAAAAATAACATCAACTAGCTGTCCGAAAGCAGCCAGTACTTTAGTTTTAGTAACCTTGATAAATACTCTAGATTTTTCAGATTCTCTAAATCTTACGTTTTTAGGATACAAGCCACGATAATTATGGTAAGAAGTAATCCATCGTCCTTCATCATTTTCTCTAACATCTACCGCAGTATTATAACGATCTTCTATTAAACCTACTATGTTAGATTTGATTTGAGATGTAAGATTAAGTTCTTTACCATGCTCACCTTCAACATCTTCATAAAAAACAGAATCGGCTGTGTTTTCTAAAAACGTATCTTCAGGCATCAGCTAACGCCTTGGCTTTTTTAGACATACGAAAAGCATGATTTGTCAATCCATAAGCAATACTATCTACACCCATGCCAAGTTTTTCTACTAAGTTAGCATATTGTTTAATACACCAAGCTATAATTTTTTTCATATAAGTCCTATGATTGAATAGACTAGTGAAAACGTAACAGCTAGACTAATAATAATTATTCCAAAGGTATTGAATGGCCTAAAGACTTTACCTTTAGGCCGTAAAGATTCATAGAAGGCAACTAAGTACCCCACCATTAATCAGGCAATACACCAAGATGTAGGAACTCTACTAAGTATGTAACTGTTGTAGCTGCTGTAGTTAAGTTATTTGCTAAAGGCTTTAATCGTGCATGTAAAGTCCTTGCTGAAGCTGTATACAAAGTTCCTGCAATTACAATAGCCTCTGAAGTTGCAGGGCCACCAACTACACCAGCAGTAACACTAGTGCTTACAAAAGCATTAGCTCCATGACCATGTGAATCTTGAATAAGATATAACGGTGCATTAGCTGTCCATGTTACGGCTGAACCACCATCATCAAGAATAGCTTCTTCATCAATTATTTGACCACCACCTGCGGAAGTACCTAAATCAAAATCTACATCATCACCTGATGCTCCAGCAGTAACAATGTTACCAGCAGGTATTGCAATTAAGTTACGAATAATTGTATCAGCAGGTTGTGTAAATGTTACATCATACGTTTCATTTGCTGTTACTGCTATTGTGCCTGTTGTTGCTGATGTCCATGAATGACAGTTGTTGTCGGATAAAGCACGTACATCATGTATGCTTGCTGTGCTTCTACCTGAATCTCTAATACTTACTACTGGATTTGCCATATGTATTCTCCTACATAA
>TARA_R100001443_G_scaffold117397_1_pt1 | contig 27074 bp, 36 predicted proteins | sample TARA_R100001443 | Tara Oceans TARA_R100001443 (sample SAMEA2622142) | marine metagenome | biome: marine biome (ENVO:00000447); feature: deep chlorophyll maximum layer (ENVO:xxxxxxxx); material: "saline water (ENVO:00002010), including plankton (ENVO:xxxxxxxx)" | depth 50 m
CCCCCCCTCCTTTTTTTATGGCTGTGAGCCTATCAGGATTGGAACGACTACCATTAATGATTTGATGCTTACTCATTTAAATTAGAGTACTCGCTCAACTAGTGAGTGATTCCTCCTCTATAGAACTATCAATGGTGGCCGATTGTTGGCCATTATCAGCCTGAGACTTGGGCAGGGATTCAGGCAGGGCATCAGAAATAGTTACGCTCTCACTCTGCTTCAGGGTACTAACTTTTGCAGGGTCTAATCCTACCTTCTGAGGCAGAACAATTACCCCAGTTATATTCTTCTGTTCCACTTCTAATGTCTGCGCTTTAAGGTCAGGTACCATCTTAGGTAATAGAATTCTCCATGCACTTATTTGCCTTTTGTCAGCATCATCCATAGCTACATCAAATAATTTAGATACTAGCTCATGCGCTTGGGGGTGGGATTTAACTAGGTCTTTTACAGATGTTTTAGGCCTTCCCTTTGGATTACCTGATATACCCTTAACCCATTTAGGATTAGGCATTGAAGATTGTTTTTTGATTGTTAAGCATCTTATAACATATATATATGTGTACTAGTATCAAACCGTTTAAATACTAGTCATTTAATATTAGTACTTGTATTATAAGTGTAGCATTGCTACATTAATATATTAATTAACCAAATAAGGACAGCAAAATGAATAACACTAAATATGAAAATGTAGAATTAAATGGCGAAGAACTTAAAAAATACATAGCCGAGAGATTCCCTAAAGAAGAAAAAAAAGAACCAGTACAGGAAGTGTACCATGCCTTCCCTAATGGACTTTCTTTAAATGACCCTAGAGTAGTTGCAGTTAGTCAATCAGCAGATGTTACTCCTGAAGAGGCTTTTGAATTATTAGATAATGAGGATTGGATTTGCTTAACTGATGAAGAGGCTGATGAGATGGCAAGAGAATATATCTTAGATTCAGTTTGGGCTTTTAATTCAGACTTTTTAGCCCATCATTCAGATTCAGGAGTACAAGTTTTTAATATTCTTAAAGAGGCTTGTGAAGATGCGAATTCTGCTATTTTAACCCTAATTAAAGATACAGATTATTTTGTTGAGGATGCGATTAATGCAGATGGCCGAGGACATTTTATGAGTAGTTACGATGGTGAGGAATATGAAGAGAATATTGACGGTGAATTTTGGTACTGCTACAGATTAAACTAGGTTAACTGATGAGGCCTACAATGGCCGAAACTGGGCTTAATTGCCCAGTCTTAACCAAAATAAATAAGGACAGCGATTATGAATAAAACTAAACTATGGGAAAAAGTTAATTTTCTTATTGAGGACAATAAAAGATTAAATCAATTATTAGAAGATACCTACAAGGAATTATCGGAAGTTAAAAAGCAATATAAAGCGTGTTGGTCTATTAGAGATGGAGAAAATGAATATCACGAATCAGTAAACATAACTCAGGCTCAGTATGAGAAGTATAAATCAGCAAATCAAGAAGATTTGTTTAGGGCTTTTGTATTACCTAATGGCGATGGTTTCACCAAACACCACGATAGGTATTTTGAAGGAGACATCGATTATAGATATTTTTATGATTTTGAAATAATAACAGGTTAACTGACGAGGCCTGAATGGCCGAAACGAGGTGTAACAGCCTCGTCTTAACCAAAAAAAAAGGATAGCAAATATGCGAAATTCTAATTATCAAAATCAAACAGCAGGTGCTTTTTTTCTCCTGAATTCTTTGATGGAAAATAAAGTACAGGCCTTACCTAATAATATCCATTTTATGACCGTTAAACAGGATTTAATGGATATGTATGTAAGCTTATGGAAGATTGGCAAGTCTGACGCTGAAATTATAGAGGCTGAGGATGAGGCAATGAATCAAGAAATGGAATTGGGCGAGTGGTTGCTTAATTTTGTTTATACACCTAAAACCGTTTAACTAAGGAGGAAAATAATGGGAGATATACTCATAAAAAAAGTCTTCGGAAAGCACATGGAAAGCCATGGCGAGACTATTTCTGTAGACTTTCAAGAGATTAAACCTGATGGCGATTTAACATCTCTTGAGATGATGAAGGAGGAGCCTAATATGACTCTTCGTAGAGGGCAATACAGCTATGAAAAAGATGGATGCATTGAAACCTATGATTTGAGAGTGGTTGCTAATGTCAAATTAACTAGAAGAGGTAAATCTAAGAAGGTTCGTATTGGGTTAACCTTAGACAGTAAACAACTGGCTGAAATTGCTAGTAAAACTCAGGAGTGGATTAATCCTGATGGGACAGTTAAAAAGTTAGGTTAACTGACGAGGCCTGAATGAATGGCCGAAACTAGGTCGCAAGGCCTAGTCTTAACCAAAAAAAAGGACAGTAATTATGTATATAGACTTAGAACACGATTTTAAAAAGAAATTAGATGCAAATCTAAAAATACTAAATGATTTGTGTAAAGAACCTTATTCAGTTGAGGCTCAGGCTATTTTCGAACCATTCCCAACTATGGAACATCCGAATGGTGGTATTTATATCGAGTATCATTTATACAGAATAAGAAGGTTTGAAACTTATGGAAATTTTGAACAGATGAAAGCTAAAATCAAAAGATGGTCAGGTATGCAGGAGCCGAAATAACAGGTTAACTGATGAGGCCTATAATGGCCGAAAACAGGGGTTTTTCCCCTGTTCTTAACCAAATAAAGGACAGCATAATGATATTAACCAAAGAAAAGTTATTATTCCACTTTGAAACAGTTTGTCGAGATAGAATCTCGACTTTAATTGAAGATAGTGGTAGGGGTATTAATTGTAATTGTAACATCGAAGTGGATTCTTGTGAGGAGTGTAGTTTTTGGGCTGAAGGTGTTCGTAACTATCAATTATACCTAGATGATATTAAAGAAACTAAAGAAAGCAATAATTCAGATTGTCAGAAATGCGCTGAAGAGGAATATGAATCTAAAAAGTTTTGGGGTGAGGAGACTGAATAATGGAATATTATATAAAAATGGAATGTTTAGGTGGAGATGAATTTATGATAAAAATAGAGGACGGTGTTGGCTATGATTGTGTTACAGATATCAATGATAACAGAGTTAAGGTATTTAACAGCCTTAATGAGGCTAAAAAAGAATGTGAATTATCAGATGAATATGTGGTTTCAGATAATGGCGAGATTGTTTATTGGGGTAAAGAATGTGCAGATTGTATGAGAAATTTAAGACATCCTGATGATATAGTTGATGATTGTGAAACTTGCAATAATACTGGACTAGTTAATCTAGATAGTGAGGAAATCTAATGTTAGAAGGTAGACAAAATATCGAAATAGCAAATCAAGACAGGGGAACTGCAACGTATTACTATCGATATACTTTCAATGGTGCAAGACAGAGAATTTATCTAGGGAATTCTTCAACTCCTTCTAGGGTTTTAGAAAGAGCCTATGAAGATGCAATTGGAGAAGTTTACGCCTTAAAAAGAGGCTTTGTTGCTCAAAAACCAGTACAATCTAAGCCAATTTACTTGGGGAAGGTATTGACTCGATATAAAAACAAAGTGAATCATCCTACTAAGACTTTTCACGAGAAATTCTATGAATTTAAGCACTTCATTTTATTTTTCGGCAAAGAATCAGACTGGGATGATAAAAATAGAACTATTAATCCTGCCTGTAAAATTGATTTAAGGAAAATTAAAACAAGTCACTTAAATAATTTCTACACTTCCGAAGTCAAAAAGGGTAAATCAGAAAGTACAATCAATGGTCGTAAAAAATACCTCGCCCCTTTTTATCGTTGGATGGTTGGTGAGCAGATACTGGATCGTGACCATCATTCATTTGTAATGACGAATAAAAAAGCTCCTAAGAAAACTTTTGAATATCAGGCCTTAGAATACAAGATAATTAAACAGGCGATAAAGATTGCACCTTCTGATTTTTTCAAGCATTTATGGTCTGTTATGGCTTATACTGGGCTTGATCCTGTTGATGCTATAAGTCTTAATAAGGATGATAGCATAAATCATGTTAATGGGGATGTTTTTATTATTACAAAACGAACCAAGACTAAGATAACTGCTCAAGTACCTTTATTTCCTGAACTAGCAAAGCTTAAAGATGGGATATTCAATCTTAATAAGCAGGGTACAATTAGAAATTCCAATGTACAATTTAAAAAGGCCATTGATAAACTAGGTATTGTAGCTAAAGATAATCATAAGATTGCTCAAAAATGTATCAGGCATAGTTTTATGACTCATTGCCTACAAAATGGTGTAAAGCCAAGTGTACTTAAAGATTGGGTAGGTCATGTTTCTGAAAAGATGCAGAGAACATATAAAGACCTCAACTTAACATCTGCGAATAATCACAATAATCTATTTTAACATAAAGGATAGCAAAATGAAAAACACTAAAACGGTAAGGATAAATCTAGAATCAATCGAATCAAAATGGAGCGCATTTAGTCTGTATGCAAAGAAGTTAAAGATGCCACCACAAAAATTATTGGGCATAGCATTAAATGAGTATATTACCAGGAATCTTGATGCGATTACTACTAACTTAAATGAACACTACGAATTAGAGGATTAATATATAACCTAAAGCAAAAAGGCCTCGAAAGAGGCCTTTTTTTTTAGAAGGATTGTTGTCTACTTATTTACGGAACATACAATTTGTTGTTATTGATTTATCCTTCTAAATCTACTTAAGCGTTCATCCATTGTATAATCACCCAATCGGTAAAGGCTTTTATACCACACCACCATACATATAGAACTAAAGTAAAAAAGAGTAAAGCAATTGCAGATGCCAATAAGGCAATTCCAATTCCCATAAGGTTCACAACCCATTCCCATAAATTCCATACAATCATACGTCCCCCTCGTCTTTTATAACATAGTACACGAGAATTAAAATACCCAAAGTAGTAAATAAAAGAACATCTAACATTCAGGGTCACCTAAATTCCCTCGGATGAAAGCCCTATCTTCAGGCACATCACTTTCATTCTTAGTTATCATATTTAAAGAATTCTCCATTTCTAACTGTTTTTCATTCTCCTCAAATGTTTTCTGTTCAGGACAATTAACAATAGCTTGTATCTCTTCTTCACTAAGAGTCTTTTCTAATATAGTAGCATAAGTCAATTCAAGATATTGAATTAAATCCATTATTCGGCCCAAAACACTTTCTGTAGAGTACTCTTTACCAGTATTGATATAATTAATAATACTAGACCAATGCTTTTTCATAAAGGTATACAATACATGTAATGGTTCAATCTTTATATCTTTTGCTGTTGCTTTGAAATTGGCCAAAACATCTTCATCCCCTCTTGATTCAGTATACTCTATGCGCTTACTCTTTGCTTGTTCATCGCCTTTACGTCTAAAATGTTTAATAACGGCTTCATATGTTTTAATATCCATTAATGATAACTCCTTCTTCTTTTTTTGATAGATTTAAAATGTTGTAATCTGTCGTAAGCCCTACCCCCCACCAGTATCCTACCTTCCTTTAATAGATTTTCATAGAAGGCAATTAACCTCTTAATACTATAATGATTTAATCCTTTAGGCATTAGTTTATCTCCTCATATTCGTAAAACCATTTACGTTTTGTTGTTTGTGAATTCTTAGCCTTCATCAAGGCTAAGTTAATTGTTGATTCTTGATTATAGGGGTAGTAGGCAATGATGTTCTTGGGTTCGTAATAGATCGCTACATAATCAATTAAAGAATTTTCTTTATAGCTCGGCATCTTAATCTCAATAGAGGTTTTATTTTTTAAGCACCCAACAGTCTTTACCTGAATCCTTTTGAATTTCCCATCAATATAGCATACAATATCAGTATTCCGATTGTCTATCAATGGGATAAAGCATTCAATATTCTTAGATGTTAAATCATTTTTAATTTTATTTTCTCCTATCATACCCTTTTGAATACTTGTTAAGTCTTTAAACAACATCTTGGACAAACTCCTCGGTTTAGTTTATAGGTAGTAAAATCTTTATAATATTCCACATAGGGAGGCTTACTGGTATGTTGCCAAGTAATTGTACACTTAACACATACACGAATAGGTTTCTCATTACTAAAATTAGGTGTCCTATTGTAATCACTCGCTTGTTTCTTCTGCTTTTCCAGTTGCTCTATGACCCAACCGATGCCCTTCGAAAATGTCCCTGACTTGGATTCCTTTTTCATGAGCCTGAGCTATTAACTCAACCATTGGTCTGAGTGGTAACGATAATATAGCTTCCATTCTGTCACCACGGCTGACCACCCCGACTTCAGTTTTTTCAGGCAACATCCACCGTGGTACTCGACTACGTCTTTTACAACCCAACCACATATCCATAATTTCAATATCACCTTTTTCATGATTTGCTCCTCCTCTATCTCGATTGTGTGCTTTTAGAGAGAATTCCTTGAATAAGCGCACTACCTCTCTCTGTAGCTCTGCGCCTCTTTGCCTGTTCCTCTTGCCTCTTCTGACGTTCTGAGGATTTTTCATATTTGACATTATACTCCTCCATAGTGATTCCTTTAAATTCTTTACATTTAGGACATTCAGCATTAGCACCATATACAAAATCCATAAGACTTTCATATTTACAGGACTCACACTTTCCTTTTTTCATAAAACTTTTACCTTGAACAACCCCAAATGAGTCATTTGTAGGTTTGTCAAAAGAATCATTTTTATTTTTTTTATAAATAGTTTTAGAAAAACTTGCTTTATTTATTTTATTTATATTATTATTATTATAATTATTATAATTACTATAATTATTATAATTAGCCCCCCCACTATTTTTCATCTTTTGATTCACTTTCCGATTCAACCCTGTAATGTTAATCTGCCTATCTTCATAATTAATTAGACTTACACGAGTCTGTTTTGATTCATTATTGATTCTAATTTGATTCATCTTCACTAACTTCTTTAGCCATCTATTGAGGGTAGATTGGCTCCAATTCATTGATTCAGCCATTTCCCTCTGACTTTTAATAAATTCTCCTACTCTCAAAGTGATTAATTGATTACCAACAATAACCTTTTCTTCTTGATACTCGGCCCACAGCACAAGTTGTATAAATGCCTGACCCTGACTGAAAGGTTTACCATCATTCCACAATTCATTAAATTCAATATCTCTCCATATTTTCACATAGCCTAACTTTGGATTAGCCACAGATAACTTCCTCAACTGGGATGATTACTAGCTTTGATTTTTTCTGATCGCCACCCATGACAAAATGATTCTTATGTAGGTGTCGCATTACCAACTTGGTTAACCTTTTTTTTGTGATGATTACCATCATTGGCTCACTATCTTTAATCTTGATTAAAAACAACCACCAATTAGCTGTACTTGTTAATAGCCCTGAGTCTTTACCATTGCATTGAATTTCGATTGCAAGGTTTCCAGTTTTATGAGCCTTAAAATCTGTCTTTACTTCTAACTTACCTTGCAGTATGTCTAAAGCCTGAACCTCGCCATTTAGACCCCTTAATAAATCAATATCAAAGGTATCTGCACTATTCTTACCATAGCGAAGTTGTTGAATAATATTTTCTACTTGGTCAGCAGATAAATTTAATTTTAATGTTGGCATAGGTATGTGGTCTTGTGGAGGAACAGGGGGGCTTTAATATATAACAAGGTAGTATCCGAGATAATAACCCCCCTGCGACTGATGGATTGTGGTTTTTAGGTAGTTGCGAAGTTCCCATCAGTTAATTTTTTTTATTTTTGAATTCAGGATGCAACTGGTATGATTCCCATATTTTAACTGCCATATCAGAATCATATCCTTCTTCAAATGTTAAGTATTTAATGACTTCCTGGGTTAGTTCTTCAGGCTTAACAGCTAATTCGCCAATCAACTCGTTAAGTTTTGGAAAAGCATCTTCACAGATGCCATCAAATTGAATATCGAACTCAGTAGTCATAAGATTAATTAGAATGGGAAGTCATCATCTTCTTGTGAAGAACTACCCTCTAATGATTCTTGTTTTAACTTATTCATCTCTTTCGCATTAAACATATTACCAGTATGACTTGGCTGTGCTTCATGTGAACGGTCTTGATTTTCCCAAAATTTTCCTTCAAATAAAGTTTTATATTCATCTTTTTCATTATTTGGGTTATCATTTGGAATAACTGTGTTTAATTTGATATTCATTGAACCATCATCCTGTCTCCAACAAGAGACAAACATAAATTTGCGAGGGTCTGTTTTATTCGCCTTCTTATATGCCTTTTGTTTTTCTCCGAAAACTTTGTAATCAACTTTTGGTTTCTGTTTCATTGGTGTCCTTTTGTTTTTTGTTAAAAATAGTTTGTTTAATTTTTTCGTATAACTTCCCAACTTTAGATTGCTTACTTACTATTCGCTCAGGAGGAATCCTTAAATCAAGATTATTACTTTCCTGAATAACTGAATTCCCTTTTTTAGAACTTCTCTTAGCTAAAGCCTTCCTGATATTTCTCCTACGAACCCATTCAGAATTCGGATATTTAGGTTTGTGATGTTTAGATTTCGTCATTAAGGCATTAACATTTCTCTTAAAGATTTTACTTCATCAATAAGAGTCTCTATCTTACTTTCACATTTAATAAGCCTATATACGATCCTGACATAAAAAATAGTAGTCAGCAATACAAACACTTCCCAACCCAATATAAAGGTCAAGTTGTCATTAAATAGTGAGTCAAAATAATGTTTCATTATAAATCCAGTTTGAAGTTTTTTGTAATTAATGGAGGTGTAGAAGGCTGTTCAGATTTTTGATTAATTTTCCATAAACGATGCAATGATAAAGCTTTTTCAATCAATTCCTTAGAAACATCATTGCGCTTCATAGCCTTATTTCTAATTTCTTTAGCTTTAATTTTAAAGGTAGGTTTAGTTCGCCATTTACCTGTGCAATACAATACACCTAGAACTGATATTTTTATACCGTAAATTTTCTCAGCTAACAAAGCATAGGCCTGACATTGAGTAAAATGACTATCATGCTCTGCACCAGTCTTTAAATCTCCCAACATATACACATCCTGATTCTGCCTCTTGCTATGCCAAGATACCAATAAATCAGCAGTACCTGCCCAAGGTACGTCAGGATGCCACATCATTACTTCACTAGCTAAAATATTTGGCTTATGTTCATTATAAAAAGCATTGTAACTCATTATCTGTTTGCAGATTAACTCTATAGCCATAGAAGGAAATGGATAAATCAATCTCCATCTAACATCAGGATATCCAAGTAACATATCCTCAATAATAATAGGCTCCTCACCTTCAGGATAGTCTATACCATCAGAATATGCAATAACTTTACCACCTCTATTCAGATGGTCAACACAGTCATGAGTAACTGTGCCTATAATTGCACTTGTAGGGCCTATTATATCAGCCCACTTTCCATTAGTTTTATACCAATCTTGTAAACCATTTGATGATTGAATACTAGCTACGGTAGTCCAAGATGGTTTTAAAGGGTTTGCAGTTTGATGGAATATGTCATTTTCAACAGGCCCATAGAACCTACCCCCAGTCCTTTTAAACCTTTTTGCTCGAATACCCTTTTTTAAATCAAGTACAGTTTTTTTATCTAATTTTCTCTGTTCGGCTCTTTTGACTTGTCTTGATTTTGTTTTGGCATCCTTGGTATTTGCATTACCCATTAATGTTACACCACGAATGGAATTTTTCCATTGGTATTCGTATCATCTTCGCACTTAATCTGATATGAGGTATCTCACCGTTCATTACTCTATCATATATATACCTATAATCAACCTTCAATAGGTCTGCACAGTCTTGGATACTATAAAATATGGGTTTTAGTTTGGTTTTCTTTGGCACAAATACTCCTATAATGTTAGTCTTTGTATGTGGTACACCTTAATGCATTTTATATGAAATCTTAATAATTGGTATCAAAGTGTTGATATATATTATATATTAATATTTAAATGTCAAACTACTAATATTTAAATACTATGGTATAATATGTTATAAAATGTTATATTATGTAGTATTTAAAACAGGATTACAATATGACAAACAATAATAAATTCAAGTTACTTAGACAGCAAATGGGTATGTCTCAAGTAAAACTTGCTGAGTTTTTGAACATGTCTCCAGGGTCTATATATAAATACGAAAAAGGAATACATAGCCCTCGATTAGACATATTAGAAAAAATGGAGGGCTTTACAAGTCAACATCGAAAGGAAGGGGATAAAGATATGCAGTCAACAACGCATAATGAATCAAGCCTAGAATCAAGGCTAAAAGATAAAGAAACGATAATTGGGTATATGACAGAAGAAATAGCAAGTCTTAAAATTCAATTAAATAACAAACAAGTCGAAGCGACACATTGGGAGGGATTAGAGTGTGATTTCGTAGCTAAGGTAGGCTTGAAAATAAAGAATTTTAAAATGGTCAGAACTATTTTAGATATTACTAATTACGAAGTACAAGCACTTCGCTTAGGATACTCAATAGACGAATTGAGTGATTTATGGTCTATAGGGGAAGAATATACAGGTTTCTCAACTCATCCTATTGACAAAATTATGACTAAAGAAACTAAAAATACCCTAGATAGGATAGCTCATTCACTACCTATAATGTTAGATACTCTCAAAAGCATGGTAGGAAATCACTACATACCAGTACCTCTAGTTTATATCCATAAAAATAAAAAACATATACCTGCAATTACATATAATAAGGTTTTATGGGCAGATGGACTGGTTTATTCAAAAGTACAATTTCTTAATACTTAGAAAAGGGGAGTGGCCAACAATTGGCCAACATACCCCTTTTTTTGTGGAGAGAGAGGGATTCGAACCCTCGAGAAGGCTATAAACCCTCTACTCGCTTAGCAGGTGAGTAATTTACCGAGGGGGACTCACCTTTTTGAGGAGTACTCTCCGAAAAAGTCTTTGGATGCATTGATTATGTTGTATATTTGTAGCCTTCACGATGGCCAACAATTGGCCAACATTTAGCAAAGTAGTCTGTTTTAGATATAAAAAAACCCCCAAAGGACAGCAATCCAAAAAGGGGGTTTTTTCAGTTAACCTAAGTAGATTAACTCGGCCCTGTTAAGGGCTTAACCAAATCAATAAATTTTTCAACAGAACCTTTTCCACCACTTGTATTATAAAACTCCTTCCATTGTTCTCCTGCCTGTTCTACTGTGGTAGGTAAAGGTTTCGGAATTCTCCAATATTTCAAACGACAATGTACAATCCCTGTAGCAATATTCACAGTTAATAATCGACCCCAGTCTATACTTTCAGGTTCCATCCACGGTTTAACTTGAGTCATTGAGGCACGACAACATTGCAATGCTAATTCTTTCCTATATTTTATATAGTTATTAATCTGAGAAATCGCTGTACTAGGTTCAATTTGCCAAAAACTTCTTGCAGGGCCTGTGCCTAACTGTTTTAGGTATTTATAATTAGACTCAACATGCCCTGTCCAATACACAAGATTAACGGCATCATCACTAGCATATTTAGAACCTAATCTTTCTAAAACATCCTTAATAATGCCTTGTATCTGTAAATGGCTAATCAGCTTTGCCTCCCATTAGGACAGCTACACTATCTGTAGCACAATCTGCCACTTTTTTACAATGCGCTATTTCTTCTTCTTCTGTCATTCCTTTTAAATCAAATCTACTCGCCACACTTTGAGCGATTAACGATTCAAATTCATCACTTTGAATTTTCTTCATCAATTCCTTTGTAAACATTGCGAGTACTTTCTTTGCAAATCCTTTCATATTATCTCCATTATTATGTTAATTATAATGGGGAGTGTAATTAATGACATAGCTCCCCATGTTTTGATTTGAATCAAACTTTTTTCATGTTGCGATACTTGGCCATTTAAATTATCTAAATGGGTATCAATTCTTTTTAAATGTTTAAAAATGGTTAACTGTCTTTCATTTAATTTGGTTAGCAACCTTATGACTTCTTCCCTATGGTTAACTTCGGCCATTAACCCTCCCTGATAGATAACTAATTTTGTCACTCAAATCATCAATTTCCTTCATCATACTCTCGTGCCGTCTATTACGTTCATCACTTTCTTGCTCACCTGTTCTTTGTATCTTATCGTGTAATTTTAAAACAATAGATTGAGTGTTGTGTATTACCTCACCCATAGAAGCAGAATTCTCTCTTATGGCTTCCAATTCTTCATCTTGATGCTTTTGAGACTTTATAAGATTCGTAATCATAAATCCGAATAAAATCATACAACATCCGATAACTCCTAACTCACCATAGGCTTCAATTAAAGTTGTTGTATCCATTAATTATTTTTTCACACCTGGTAATGGGTTTATTTTTTCCCAGGATCGGTTTAACAAGTAAACAGCTATAGTTTGAATAATTGTCCAAAATTTTATATATATATATTTCATTTACTTAATCTCAACATATTCGTATTGGTTATGATTATAACACCAGTTCTCACCACTATGGATACTCCCATTATAAAAATGTTCAATACCTTCACTATCTGTAATGGTACTTAATACTTTAAGTGAATCGTTATATGGTTCATCAAGAGAATATCCCATAACAGACCATCCTAAACAGCTAGAAAGGAAAACTGCTGACAATAATGTCAGCAGTAAACATAGTACCAATAAGCTATTTGGCTTGTTCAATTACTTCCCCTTCTTCAGGCATTTTTTCACCCAAGATATTCATAAGTTTATCAAGAATCGAGTCGTATCCATATTGAATCTGTTCTAAATTAAAGCGCATATTCCCCATTTTATTAGTTTGGTCTCTTAGGTGATGTGTTAACATTTGCGCTTCTTTACTTAAATCCTGAATTATATACTCTTTACCGTTAGGGAGCGTAATTGAATCAGGCTTTTGTTTTTTTTGTTCAGCCATTTATTATCCTTTCGTTTACTTTTCAACTGCTGTTTTAACTTTAGCCATTTCAGCTTCTAGTTCTGTTTTTCTCGCAGTTAAATTGGTTATTTGATTGTCTACATCTTTCACTTGATTTTCAAGTTGTGCATAGGTTACTTCTGTTTTTTGTTTAGCAGGAGTATGTTCTTTCTCTACAATAATTTGCTTCCAGTTAGGTGCAGAACTCTCTACTGTTTTCTTTACAAACTTATCAGCCATTTTATTCTCCTATTTTAGCCTTTAAGGTTTCTACTTCGTTTTTTAATTCCTTGATAGATTCTATCAACATTGGAATGATTTGATTATATTCAACGTATTTCATATCATTTTCTGTAGAGACAGCAGTAGGTAAATGCTGTTCAATTTCTTGAGCGATAACACCTATTTTTACCTCTCCAGTTCTATTATCTGTATATGAAACTCCCCTCATCTTAGATGTTGTTTCTAAGGCGTTAGGAATATCTTGAATATTATCTTTAATTTTTATATCTGAGGTTAAAGCACTTCCACCTGAATAAACTGTTGTATTAAAATAAGCCTTTCCATTTTGAAGTAACCTGAGTACATCAGCAGTTGTTTTAGAAGAAATACTTAATTCATCATCGGCTGTACCTGAACCACTTCTATCGTGTTCAAAAATCCAGTAATCTCCACCTGTATTATCAGCGAAAATGAATTTGCCCGATGCACTATCATCAGTTCTAATTTCAAGAGTACCATCTGCTGAAAATCTAAATTTTTCTCCCGATGCTTGAGTTCTTAATGATAAAATAGCTTCATCTACGCCATCTCCTGCTCTAATCATTACCCCTTGACCAGTTGTTGCATGACTATTGTGGAATAATGCTACAAAGTCACCATCTGCTGATTTTTCAACATGAATTGGATAAGAAGGTGATGCTAGAAAAAACCCAACATTTGCATAATGTAGAAAATGGTCACTAGAGCTTATATAGTGATAATTTAACCCACTAGTATTAAAATAAATCCCCTCATTACTTTGTATCTGTAATGCTTTATTTGCCTGTGATGATTTAATAAGAAAAGTACCTGCGCCTGTTTCATCAAGAGTTCCAACACCACAAACATTAACAGCAGAAGCATTAATATCAATACCATAGTTAGCATTACCAATAGTCATGGTAGAAGCAGAATTATGAAGAATACTATTTAAGTATAAAGTTTGAGTTGAGGCTACGGTTATATTTCCTGTAATAGCCATATTAAATAAGCCTGAACCTTCATTAACAAGATAAAACAATTTATCAGAACTTGTATTTGTTGAAAACTGAATAGTTGCTGTATCAGGAAAAGTAAAATCATAATTAGCTACACCTAAATCTCCAAGTCTTAAAGCGTAGGCACTAGTAGAGGATTGTTCAGAGCGAATCCCTCCACCATTTGCATATATTTCCCCTGAAACAGAAATATCACTACCAATAGTACAAACTCCTGTATCACTTATATTAAGTCTTTGCACTCCTGCTGTAACGAAACCAAGAGCGTTATTAGATGGATTATAGAGTCCAGTATCAGTATCAGTTCTAAAGCAAAGAGGTAAGCTCCCAACTACTCCTGGGGCTATAGAGAGCGTATTACTTGAATTCATTGTAACATCTGACTCAAACTTAGTAGCGTGATTAATGAAAAAACTACCAGTCCCACTTCTTCTAGCTAGAATTAAATCTCCACTATTATGGTACATATAACCAATATCCCAAGTACCATTAGCATTTTTAATTCTATACATAGCTTCGGCATCACCTGCACCCTGAGTCTCTGCATAAAAAACAGCATCTTCATTTGTAGCAGTAGCAACTCTATTCACATCACCACCAAACGTAGATGTTTGTCCTTGCAACTTTAAGACAGGAGTAGAGGGATAAGTTCCTGTGTCTGTAACACTCCAAAAATAAAATGCACCTGCATTAGCACCATTACCACTTGAACTGCCTCCATACATATTTAAAACAGTTCCCCAATATCCACCTTCTTGTCCACCACATATTTTTATATTACCAGTATCGCTAGTTCTGTCAACAATAAAAGTTGAAGCTGAACTACGAACACTTCCACTAAACGTAGTGTTTCCATCTGTGCCAATAGTCATCTTATGAGAATTATTAACACCAAAGGCTAAAGGTTGATTGACTCTAGTGACTATTTGCGATGTACCTGTTGGATGAAATTCTATTTGTCCAATATTTGTTCCATCAGCCATTTTAAAATATTGATTGTAAGCTGTGCTTCCACCACTATCAGCAGTCCAATGATAGCTTATATTTGGAATTAAACTTGTATTGGTAACGCCATTAATTTGAAATTTTAATTCACAACTCGCTCCATTACCTTCAGCTAGGTTTAAAGTACCAACTGTATCAGCAGTTGATAGTGTTGCAGTTGTTGGGTATTGACTAGAATATTTTGATTGTAAATCTGTAAAAACAGGAGATGTAGCGAAAGTAACTTGACCTGCTGTATTAATATTTATAGCAGTTACATCACTAGCACCACCATAAGCTTTCTTTATTATATCTAAGCCATTGCTAGAGTTATGTTGAATATCAAAACCTGTCCAAGCACTATTTGCAGTTTTGTTAGTTAAGCTAATTTTACCTGCACCATGAAGATAAGATGTGCCTTGAGATACCATCACCCCTGCATCAGTTACTTCAAAAACACTTGATAATGAACCACCTCCAAACCTTGTCATAAAGATTTGACTAGCACCACTAGTATTTTGTTTTAAATATAAATTACCAGTATTGTTAATAATATGACCATGAGTACCTGTATGGATTGCCTCTAAGTCATTGTCAGCACCTAAGTATAAATATTTATTATCTGTTAAAGATAAATTCCCACTAAACGTAGCATTTCCTGTAACTCCTAAAGTATCAGTACAATAAACTTCATCCTCAAGGACAATTTGAGTGGATTCAACTCGCATTTTCCTAGTTCCATTAACCGAAAAGTGTAATAAGCTAGTTCCACCTTTATACATACCTGTTGATGCTTGTGACCCAAAAGCGTATGCAGGAGCAGAGGCTGTACCATTACTAGCTAATATTGCACCAGTAAATGTAGCACTACCATTAGATGCTATTCTAAGTTTTTCAGTAGGTGTTCCTGCTGACCCAGTTGTAAATGAAATATCTCCTGAATTTTCTGATGTGCCTTCTTGTCTAAATAAGATTCCTGCAATTCTATTTCCTGCACCTGCTTGAGCCTCTATCGCTCCAACCACACCATCATCAGCAATATCTGTTGCTGTATTTGCCAAAGTTAAAGCAGGGGCTGAACTTGCAGAGGCTGTTTGTATAGTTAAATTTCTACCCCATGTAGTAACAGTCTCACCACCAATACCCATATCACCATTAAATGTAGCACTTAAATTAGAAGAAATAGAATATGCTACACTACCTGCATGATTTTTGAATTGATAACTACCTGCTTGTTCTACTAAACCATCATAATATCCACCTGAATTATAATAATTAATAGTTGTGACATTACTAGCATGAGTATATCGAATCTCATGTCCACCATTCCCTTTCATTGTAAGATTGCCACTTGTATCAATAAGCATCCTTTCAGTATCGTTTTGAAGAAAAGATAAACCATGATTTGATACTGCACCCATCCACACTTTTGTATCTGTCACATAAGCTGACCATCTAGCATTATTGGTTGTATCAATAACACTTAATACAGGGTTAGAGGCGTGTTGTATAGTTGTATTTCCACTAAACGTAGTAGATAAATCAGAACCTTTAATTCTTATTACTTCTGTATTAGTACCACCGTCATTAACATCAAAATATATATCTTTATCTTGTGTTTCTTGCCTTATAACAGCACCATCACTTCTAGAATCAATTCGTAATGCACTAGCACCTGTTTCTGTTAATATAATAGAGGCATTGCTAGATTTTGTAATATTGACGTTTCCACTAAATGTAGCCTCGCCACTATTAGCAAAAGTTAACCTTGCAGTATTATTAGTCCTTATTTCTAAAGGATGATTTGTGGTTGTGCCTAACATACCACTTGTAGAAGTGATATAACCTGAATACATAGTTTTAGTTCCATCCGTTACACGAAGATAAGGGTCAGAACTTTTGTCAACTTCTAAACCACCAGTAAGCGTACCTCCACCTAGAGATAGGAAACTTCCTGTGTCACCTGAAAATATTAATTTTTTATATGTTGCCATTATTTAGTTGGAGGAGGGCATTTCTCAATAGCCTTTTCTATCTTATTAATAGTTTTTGCTACTAAAACAACATCCTTTCCCTGAACATTAGAGGAGTCCATAAGTTGTTTTATAATTGTTAAATCAATTAACGTAAGGTCAAGTTTCAAGATTACTCCTATGTAGTTCGCTTATTTTTTTTATAACAGTATATGCCTGTTCAATTTCACTCCCTTCAAAAGTTGACCGACCAATTAATTTTAATAAGAAATCAGTATCTTTAATCCCTAACTTGGACACAGGAGTTGTTTTAATTACCTTAGACATTAAGCAGTTCTCAGATATATATCTCCATTATCCGAGTCATATACCAAGCCACCAACTGGGGCCTCCGTATCACTTGACCCTGGTGCGCCACCTGTTTTAGAAACATTTAACATAATAGGACTTCCTGCCGATAAATTACCACCAAGGTCTGCATCAGCATTCGTTCCTACATACCAAGCATCAGCAGTTTCATTCCAATATAAAACACTATTATCTCCAGTACTTCCTCTTTCGACTACAATACCTGCTGATACACCTGCACTAGAATGCTCTGCATTCAACACCATAGTATTATCATTTATTTTTAGAACCTCTGCACTTGTTGTAATATTCGCACCAGTTACAGTTAAATCACCTGAAACGGTTAATCCTCCTGCTACAGTTACATCTGCACTTGAAAGAGAAATAGCAGTAGTGCCGTCACTAGACTTAATATCATTCCCTCCAACCTTTAAATCTGTTTGAATTTGAAATTCTGTAGGGGTAATAGTTACTGCATGACCTGAACCTGCCCCATAACCATTTATAGTGGTTACAGAAATCTTAGGTGTAGTTACTTGATGGTCTGCTCCTGTTACAATAACATTACCATCTGATGCTGTTATATTTCCTGCTGTAGATGTCCATGCACCTGCACAGCCTGTAACTGTGTTAGGTAAAGTAGTATCCATAGAGAGTTGATATGCATTTGTGCTATCCTGAGATAAACCACGACCTGCCATTCTTGTTATTAAGTCACCATATTTAATTTTTCTATTTCCCACCCCATCATCATGAAATGGAATTGTATCGTCACTATCAATTCCTGCATTAGAAATTTCAGTTAAATTTTGCAATTTCATAGTAAGGGTTATGGTTTCAGCACTTGCCTGATTTGTAGTAAAATCACCTGCTGTCGGAGACATTCCATCTCCCCCTGCTAAGGTTATAGTGGTATTATTTGCTGAGGGATTGCCTACCCAGGAAAATGTTCCATCTCCATCTGATTTTAGAACCTGGCCATCACTACCATTTCCACTTACGTTTAATAAATCTGCTCCAATTTTATTTGATGAAGCTGTTGTTAAAATCTCACTATATGTTGCCATTTTTTATTCTCCTATGTTTTAAACTGCTAAATATAATACACCATTTAAATTCACCATATCACCTGCACTAGGAGAAGATGGTAAGGCTCCAACTGACTGACTTCTAATTGTTCCATCACTCATAAATTGACATAACTCATTACTGCCTTGTTGTAATGTCACATCGTTATCACCTAAGACAACTTTACCTTTTGAACCATCACCTTTTTCTAATGTGCCATTTTCTGCTGATATAACCAAGTCATCATGTCCTGTTTTACTAAAAGTCATGGACTCTTTAGTAATTAAATTTTGTCTTACTTCGATAGCTGTTTTTGAATTATTCCAAATAAAGCCATCTACTGCTGTTGCATTTGCTACACCAAACTTGTAATTATTAGAAATGATATCACCACCGATAATATCAGTTCCTGTAATTGTTGTACCTGTAATAGCACTACCTGATACACCTTCACCTGTAATAGTTCCTGTATAACTTAAATTACCAGTTATAGCTAGGTCTCCAGTAATCGTTGTATCTCCAGTAATACCTGTTGTTCCAGTAATACTTGTATTACCATCAATTGTTGTGGCCCCTGTAATTGTTGTGGTTCCCACTACATCAAGTGTATTGGTTCCTAAATAAAGAGGACTTCCAACACCTTCACCATCAAAAACTCTTTTTGCTGTGTTTTCTAAGCCTTGATTTGAAGTTTCTGAAGCAACTGTTAATAAGTCTTTAAAAGTTTCTGAGGGTGTTTTGTTTAATAAACTTGCCATAATTGCCTGTAATTTTTAACCATTTGCAATAGAACCAAACCTAATTAGAGTAATTCCTAAGCCTTTCTTTTTGGGCTTTTCTAAAACGATTTCTTCTTTTCTTGTATTCTTTGCGATTCATATTCCCTTTTTCATAATAACTAGCTAAGTAGTTATAATACTTTGCATGTTCTTGGTAGGTGTATAATTTTCTGCCCATATTCCTTTCATACTCATACAAAATTCTATTTTCAGATTTAGAACTAAATGGTTGGTAGAATTGTCTTATAAAAGGTGCATTCGCATAATCAGTATCATATTCTACAGCAGTAGAATGTATTGTATTAATCGAATTCACTAAAAATTTTCCTGCTCCACCTGTTAAGTATTTTACTAGATATTCATAAACTTCAGGACTCCAATCACCCATAGAGTCTAATGGGCCTCTAATAGCATCCTTAATACTACCATCTGCATTATAGCGAATTTTACCACCCATAACTTTAAAGATACCCTGTGCTAAATTTTTATAAACATTAGGAGTGTTTTTCCACGCCATTTCTATTTCAGCTTTATAAGGGCCATATACATTGGTTGGTTTTATTGGCGCACCTGAGAAATCTTTATTAGTAGACAATTGCACAAAAGGGTCAGATACAGTAGGAGATAAACCCTGTAATAAATCACTAGAACCAAGTGGGTTAAATGAACTATTAAGCGCAGTTAGAAACCGTTCTGCTTGATTCCAATACTCAACAGGCTTCCCCTCCATTTGCCTCCAAGTTACATCTCCTGCAATATTTCCAATAACCTTGAAAATATTATAACCATAAGGCAGTCTCATTTTAAAAAATTTATCAGACTCAGGGCCATATCGCATTATAAAATTATTATCTTTAGTCCAATTTGGAAGTTTTTCATATTCATCATCACCTTCACTAGACATATTATTCATTATCGCTTCAGTAAAGCCTAAAAGGCCCAAACCTGAAACTGCTCCCTGAGCTATTTTATTGTTTTTTACAACACCAAAAATTCTATACGATCCCTGCAAGGATGCATTACTAAATAAATAAAGGCTATTTAACCATTGACCAACCTCGCCTTTTCTATTAAAATTAATAGTTACATTCTTTGCCCCACTTGCTGACTGTGCTTCTGTAAATCCACTATCTAACATTCCTTTAAAAAGTGTAAGTCTAACAGCAGATTCAGTCGCTTCATTTAAATTCTCAATAAAATTAAAGATACTCTTCCCTGCACTCTTAATCCCTACACCCTTTTTTTCCACTTGCTTTAAATTCTTTTCAAGCTTTGCAATTTTTTCTTCAATACTTTGATAGTCAAAGAATCCTGTCTTACCACCTGCCTTTCTTAAACGCTCATATAATTGGCCCCATTCATTTTCTGTATCATCTTTAGCAACTGCTTTATAAACACCACTCCAGGCATTTTTTAAGTTCTTAGGAGATAGTGCAGTTGTTAGAACATTATTACCTTGTTCTGCTGAAATATTAATTCCTGCTGTTTGTATATCTCGTAAAAAGTTTCCAATCATAAATTCAGGATTGGCAATGGTATTGACGTATCTCAAATAACCATTAAATGCATATAAACCTTTAATACCTCTAGATGTACCTAGGTCTTTCATTGCATAAGCTATCTTTGCACCTTGCTCTCCTTTAAATATGACTCGCTTTGTCTTGCCATCTATTTTAACATGTAGTATTTGATTCTCAGGAATTCTATTACCTTCTGAATCTTTTATTACCTCTAAAGGAACCATATAATCAATTTCACCATTCTTATCATATACTGGCTTATGTTTCACTCCTTGAACTTCAAATATATCACTAGGGTACGATTCGACTAAACTTAACATAGTTTGATTTACTTTGTTTTTCTCAGCACGAACTATAGCACTTTGTAATTGCTCAATAGATGAGACTAATATATTTTTAACTGCTCTAGTACTACCTTTTGCTTTTTTAAATTCAGAACCCTTGACATCAAAAGCACTCGTTTGTGGAATAGGTGTTTTATTTGTACTAGCATCAACTACAGCTTCTGACTCATCCATAATTCTAAATAAAGGAACGTAATTTTTATAACGATTAGTAAGATTGTCATAATCTTCTTGACTAATGAGACCTGCATCTAATCTAGCTTTTAAGGATTTATTTAATACTTCTTTACGAAACTCGTTTTCAAATGCACGAATTTTCTTCAGACCATATTTTTTATTTAACTTCTTTTTAATTTCCCTAGCTTGATTATTAGTTAATCCACTACCACCATCAGGAAATTCTTCATTGTTTTCTGCTACATATTGATTTCTTTCTTGGGCATGTTTAGCATGTAGATATAAATTAAAATCCTCAGTAGTAATATCACTATCAATCAACCTCTTAATAAAACTGTCTTTATTATTTAGGTCAATAAGCTTTTTATTAATATCTTTTAATTTTTCAGATACCTTACCAACATATAATTCACCTGCCAAAGCAACATCTTTAGTATCTTGTAAGCGTACATCAAATTGTTCTTCTACATCTTTTTGCCAAGATACAACAGGATATAGCTTATCGAATATTTTTCTTTTTAGGTATGCTGAAGTGGTCTCTTCCGAGATATCTAAGGTTTGGCCATCCTGCACCTTTTTTGTTGCCTCAAGGTCAGCGATAGCATCAGGGTCAGGTTCTAACTGATAGGTTCTTTTTCGGTCTTTTCTTGCTTGTTGCTTGAGATACCCTTCGATACTTGCTTCGATTTTCGGCCCATAATAATTGTCGAGCCTGTCGAGAAGAGACTGCTTGTGGGTTTCTCTTGCTTGATTTCGATACCGTTGGCCAGTCGAATCGTTTTCCCAGTTGTTTGTTGTGTTTTCATATCTTGTGCCATGATAGGTTAAATTTAACTCTAATCCAAGTTCTGTCCTAATCCTTTCTAAAGCCGAGGAAAGCTCGTCATCATAATCCTTAATTTGGTCTTTATTAATAAAAGTACCAACGACTAATGAAGGTTCATTATTGACCACCTCATTTATCGCTCCTGGTGTAAACTCATCAGAAGTCTCTTCTCGTAAAATATTGTATACAGCTTCTTGTATATCAGGATTAGATAGTTCAGGATGGCTATATCTTATACCTAAGCCTTTTAAATTATTACTCCTTTTTAATACACCTACTTCATCTTGTTGAAATAAAATTCCTATAGAATTCATAAGACCTTTAATCGCCTGGTCACTACCTCTAACATTCATAGTAGCATTAGCACTAGGCCCCTTTTCCACATCTACATCACCCCAAAACCCATAACCTGTACTTGAAATAGAATTTACCTTAACTCCAAATTCTTTTGCTAATTGTGGAATGTATTTATCTACCACTTTATTAGTTAATTCAATTTGATTTGACTTAGGTAAATTCGAAAAAGCCGTACCGTATTTAGCAGAGTAAGGAGAATTAGTGCCAAACTCTAACTCGAATGCAATGGTCGGTTTTTGTAATCCAATTGCATTAGGTATGGATTGACCTTCTGATGATTCTGACATCCTAGCTATAGCAGTCCATCCAATTGCCTGAACTTGATGAGGCTTAAGGTTTCCTCCCATATACCCCATTTTATTTAATTCATTGGTTAAATCATTCATGTATTTAACAGCATACTCATATTGAGTATCACTTGGCGATGAACCTCTTGAATCAAATCTTAATCTTTTTATTTTATCAGGGTTAACTGCTAGTCTTTTTAACATATTCCTTATACCACCATCAATAAATCCTGCATCTCTAAAGGTATGCCTATCAATAGCTACAGGCATTAATCCATCAGGATTATCCTGCATGATAGTTCTTGTAGCTTTCCCTAAAGCACTATCTAAAAAGTCATAAAGTTTTGCTCCTGCACCTTTTGTAGCTTGAACACCCTGTAATGTATTTTTAATATTTTCAGCTACCATTGAAGTACCAGGAGATTTAAAGGAAGGTAAATCAGCCTTTAATTGCTCAGCACCTAGAAAAGTATTAGACAATGCTTGTTGAGGACTTGCCTGAACATTTCCTAATAACCAAGCAACCATATAATTAATCGCCTGGTCTTCTCCAAATTCTTCGACAAATGAAGGATAAGCATCTTCATACCAGTTCATTGCTTTCTCTGCTTCATCCTTACTTAATGAACTTTCAACTTGTTTTATCCAGTCTTGTGGTGTTTTATCCCTACCTAAAATCATTACACCACCATTCTTTAATTTTATTTCTACACGATTATTGTTTTGCCTTCCTATATTTGGATTCTTCTTTCTTCTACTTAATGTAAGTTTTATTCTTTTGGCTTTATTTTTAATATCAGCAACCACACTTGGATATAACCCAACTGCTTTTTTAACAACATCAGGTTCAAGTTGGTAGGATATATTTGATTTGTTAATATCAAAAGTACCTTTGTTAAAAACTGATTTAAGACTGTTAGGGTTTAAAGCAATAAAGACAGTAGGGTCAATATTCTCATATATCATTTCACTTGCTTTAATACCATCATACCCCCTGCTCTCTAAGGCATCAGAAAGTGAGAGGTTTAGGTCTATAAACTTATAAGTATTAAATGACCTACTTCTCAATATTTCTTCATCAGTTTCAATTGGAGTAAATTTAGAATTGCGAGGAGGTGGTTGAGTCCAATTTTCAAGTTGACTATTGCCTAAAAAATTATCAAATATTCGTTGTTTTTCATCTTCTGTTAGCGATCCTTGACCATCTTCCTCAAGTTTTAAATTCACTTCAAAAATAAATTCATCAAAGCTTGTTTGTTCTCCTAAGTCAATCCTATCGCTGTGAAAATCAAAAGGCTTTCGTATATTTGTATATAGAGGGTATACCTGTCCACCATCTTCAGTACCAGGATCGTCCTTCCTTTCCCCTCTATGGTCTCTTGCATAAAAGTTCGCAACATCAGGTTGGTTTGTTAAGTAAGTCATTGGTAAAAACTCTTTAATCTGCTCATTAGTACCATGATAGAAAACTTTCGGATTACTTGTACTTTGGGGGTCACCTGTCATATTCATTATAGAACCCCTGAACCATTTCTTAAACCCAGGAGTTTTTGTATTCCTATCAGGTACAAGTTGATTAGTTTTTCCTTTGACAATCTTAGGTGGTTTTAATGTAGGTTCTTGTTTAAGCTGAGTATCTACACCAGTTTGTATTTCAGGTTTTGCTTGAATGTTTTTATCTTGGCCTTTTAATAAATCAAATACATTAGTCCCATCAGACATATTCCCAAAATTATCAATAAATTCATTTGATAAATCATCAGGTATATATGTTAACTCAGCTATGTCTTTATTCAATCCTGAATAGCCACCTTTATGATAAACCATAGCATCAGAAAACAATTCAAGGTTACCTTCGGCTGTGTCAGAGAAACGAAGATTTAGGCCCATTTCTGAAGCCGTATTTCTAAGGGCTTTAGCCCAATTCTCTATTTTCTGTACTAATCTTTGGTCTTTTTTGTTTTTACTGGCTTGGAGCTTTTTAACTCTGAATTCAACGGTTTCTTCGAGAATAGTGCTTCGAGTCGCTTCGTTGGTGAGTCGTATACCCCCTTCAATATCGTTCTCGCCTTTAATTTTGACGGCATAGTATTTTTGTCCATTTTTATCCTCCCTGGATACTGGTAATTCATTTAGGTCTATATCGTAACCTGTTGCTAAAATTTCCTCTTCTGATAGCTCTACACGACCATCAGATTCCTTATCATATTGTATATTGAAATCATTTGCAGAATCCTCAGTTATAGACTTTGATTCTGTTTCTATTGTTAATTTCTTTTCTGCTATTTGAATCTTTTCCTTTTCTACTTTATCTGCTTTATCAATAGTGGAATACTGGACACCTTTTGCACCTGCACCTGTAATACCCCCAACTGCTAAAGCTCCAATACCTGCCATCGCAAATCTATCAGCTATTTCTTCAGTAGTTATATCCTTACCAAGCTTAGTTTTTTCAGCTATGATATTGACACCCTCTTGTAATATTTCTTCAGTCATTTCAGCGAGGCCTTGTTGTAATGCCCCCTTACTGATGTTTTTATAAAGGCCTCTTTTAATAATCTCCTTAACTAAAATATCATTTGTGACTTTCCTGCCAAAACCTAATTTTTGAAATAAACTATAAGCAGGAATTGTAGATATTAAACCATTAATCATTCCTACCGTTATAGCAACATTAGAAGCATCCCCAGGAGACAACCCTTCATCTATAGCTGTATTCATCATACTACCAGTCTCAATACCAAATTGACCTGCTACCATTGTAGACATTCCTACCATAGGATTTTTTGTAACTACTGTTGCTATTGTTGCAGGTAACACAATTTCTAATAAAGATGGTATTGCTTCTCCAATTGCACTAGAGATAAATCTTGGGTCTGAATAATCATAATCAAATGGGTTATCGGTTGGTTGTAAATCAGGCCTATTCTCAAAATCAGCGAGGCCTTTTGCATACAACTTCAAACCTGCTTTGAAAATTGGATTCTCTAAAGTTTTCTGTTTCGCTTCCTCGATTGTAATTTCAGGTTGAGTATATCCAAAACCGTGCCTTCTTGATGCTACTTCTTTGCCTTCCTGTGGTCTTACTGCACCAATTGATTGTAATGCCCCTCCCAATTTCTGTTTTGCACCACCTCCCTGAAATTCTCTAAGTGTTGGCATATACAATCTTTCAAAAAATGTAGGAGGCTCTTTTTCAGGAGGGCCAATAGGGCCTTCTGCTTTAGGTTTAGCTACCTCTGTAGAACTAGCCTCCGTTTCTACAAGTTCAGACTGTAAGCTCTCTATAATAGTTTTATCATCATAACCTTGTTTTCTTAATTTAGAAATAGTTGATAAGTCTTTAGGTAATTTAAAACCATCTTCAGGTTTTTTAAGAAAACTAGGGCTTTCTGCCTCTTGTAAGATTTGGTCTACTTGAGAAGTGGAAGGAGAAAAATTAGTTGTTGGAGAAGTCGCTTGAACTAGCTTATCTATCTCGTCAGAATTCCACCATTCAGGAAGTTTATTTGGCATTTAATATTCCCATAATTTCTCTAATGATGTCATTAGGAACTCCCTGATCCTGCAACCTTCGAACAAAGTCTTCATTGCTAGTTGCCTTACTAGCTACCTCTTGCCCAAGTTGCCTTAATAATGCTTGTCTTCTAAGTGCAATCCTACTTCTCACCTTTAGGGCATTATCCCTTTCTCGCTTTGACATCTCATAGTCTAATTTAAATGTGTTATTTTCCCTACCTTTACTTACAGAATTATCATATCTGATTTTAGCCATGTTGAAATCTTCTTCCATTTCTGCTAGGCTATTATCAATGCCAAAAATATCATCATCAAAAGAATAAACTTTTGTAAGGTAACTATCTACATTTGTTGGAGTAGCTTTTTCTTCAGCTTCTGATTTTGCTTTAGCTATTTTAGCTTTTCTTATCTCTTCGGATTCTTTATACTCCTGAGCCTTTACTTTTTTAATCTTTTCATTATCTTCTTTAATTTTTGCCTCTCTTAAACCCTGTAGCCTTGCCATCTCTTTTTTTTGTTTTCTATAATTAACTTCTCTTTTTAAGGCTTCTTGTTCTTGAGGAGACATTGAATCAAAAAATAATTTCATCTCCTTTATACGTTTAGGAGTAAGTTGTAAAGAGCTAACATTACTACTTGTAGAAACTGGATTACTACTTGTAGAAACTGGATTAC
>TARA_R100001443_G_scaffold102087_1_pt1 | contig 26978 bp, 53 predicted proteins | sample TARA_R100001443 | Tara Oceans TARA_R100001443 (sample SAMEA2622142) | marine metagenome | biome: marine biome (ENVO:00000447); feature: deep chlorophyll maximum layer (ENVO:xxxxxxxx); material: "saline water (ENVO:00002010), including plankton (ENVO:xxxxxxxx)" | depth 50 m
ATTTGGTCGAATGTTTGCATTATTACCTGAGTCAAGTAAGATTGGTGGTATTCCCAAGGCTTTTAAAATAATCTTTTCATTTTCATGAATAGCTGCTTGGAAATCTAGCTCTCTAAAGTTTGTATTTGAGATACTATCTATTTCTATACCACCATCTAATATCAGTGGGCGTCTTCCTCCTGAGTCTGGTCGATAACGGAGCGTCCAGGATTGTATCATTCGCTCTTTTATTTTTTCACTTAGTGTATTAGGACTTTTAAGTACTAATCCTGGGACCGCTCCGTTCTTGAAAAAGTTATCTTGAAACTGTCTCATATTCTGCATTAGAATCATAGTTCTAAGTGCAGGCTTTAATCGAGAAATACCTCGATAAATTGAGTAAAAAGAATTGTCTTTGATATGAATTATTTCGGAGGGCTTATAGTCTACTGTCTCGTTGAAAGTAAACTTTTCAATATAAGTAGTTTTACTTGCATGAATATTTACTTTATTTGCAGGAAGATGATATAAATGAACCCCATCAAAATAGACAAATATATTTCCATCAATAAGATAATCAGTAATTAAGTTTCTTTTAAAAGTACTAATATCCTGAAACGGATTTGGTTCTTTATTCAGTAATAATCGTACCTTGGATCTCTTTACCCCTTTTACAATATTTTGTAAGCCTTGTATCTGTTCTCCTACGGTAGTTTTAATTTCAGATGCATCATCTACAATTAGATTTACGCCTCTGTTTACAATTTCTATATCTTCGTACGCTTTCTCATACTTGAGCGTAAACTCCCTAGAGGGAGCTGTAGAGTGATCATAGTATTGTTGAGAAGGGTTAAGCTTCTCCTCTGACTCGGGTGTTCTTCCTATAAAGCGATCATACCATGCCATGTTTTTCTCTTTGAATCTCTACCCAATTTTCCTGCTTTTTAGCTGTTGTTAAAGCCGGATCTCTTCCATACACCTTATGTAATTTTAAGTGATGTGCATGGCATAACGTAACTGTGTGATCGTATAACTCAGACCAGTGGTCTTGTATAAAATCTTCCCGGAAAGATAAAATATTCTCGGGAAGTAACTTGTTCTTTTTTACATAATTATGAACTAACGGACTTAATGAATAGAAATGGTGAAAATCAAGTTCCGTTTTTTCTCCACAAATATAGCACTCGGTGCCTTTTTCATATTTGTTTTTTGCTTTATCTCTTATGTATTTTACTATGTCTCTTTTCAAATCCATTTTCGAATACCAGAATTATAGCGAAAGTGAGGTATCATGTCAAACATTATTTTTGATGTGGTATCTCTAAAAGCCGCTGTTTGATGTCTCGAATGAATACAATGCATAGCGCAATGCATCCGCCATATGTGATGCACGATTGTGCTTCGGTTTCTCTTTTAGAAGGTTAGGATTGGGATCCCATTGGTATTGATCTAAGCATTGTAGCGTTTCTCTACAAAACTGATCAACCTGTAATCTATTATTATCTACAATAGACTCCACATGAGAGATTCCGTCTAAGATTGATTTCTTTGCATTTACAGTAGTAATATCATAATTCTGAGCAAAGTCAAATCGAGTTTGCTGTGCTGCAGAGTCAATATAAATGTAGTCAATATCCCACTTATCTATCAGGTTTCGTATTTCAACTGCGTGCTGTTCCGTAGTTCTTTCTGCGTCTAGGTATTCATCAAGAAGAAAGTATTTCTCTTCATCCCATGAATACGCAATGACACAGAAAGCAGTAGGATCGCGATATCCAACATCAAGTCCTGCAAATACATCCATACCGGAAGTATCCATTTCTTGAAAGGATCCTACACATTCGTCGAATTTAAAGTTCCATACCTGGCCTTCATAAGTATTAAAGTCAGCTTCGTATTCTTGTCGAAACTCAGCCTCGGACATACTTTTTCGAGCTTCCTTAATATCCATTTCAGACATTCTAGGATTAGATTTATAACTCGCTTTAATAGATACCCACTCCGTGAAATCATCTGTAAACCCCCTATCGAAAAACTCGGCGAACCAATTATTTCTTCCTCGAGGAGTTGAGATAAATATAGCTTTTGAATTATCTTTATCAAGAGTAGGGCGCAAGGCTACGTTAAAGGCATCTCTACCGTCGGCAAGCGCCGCCTCATCAAAAATAATCAAATCGTATGATCTACCAACGCATGAGTCAACTTGATTGACTGATCCCATGCGTATAGTAGAACCGTTTGAAATTTCGATCACTTTATCTTTTGCGTTATCTCTAACGACTTCAAGATCAAAGTGCTTTATCAACGTTCTCTGCAGATCAAAGGAGATCTGCGAGAGAGCATAGTTCGGAGACATGATCAAAATGTTAGACGAAGGTACCAGTGAAACGAGTTGTCCAATTATATTGGCTATATATGTTTTTCCTTGCCTTCGTGAGATTGCCGCGCAGACAAATCTATATTTTGGATTATTGATAGCATTTATAATTGCTACCTGAGAAGGTAAAGGTGTGATTCCCAATAAGTCCATATATGGTTCTACTGGAAGTTTCAAAAATTTATCTTCTACTGCATAATCACAGATATATTCGGATAATATATCTTTACGGCTGATCTCTATTGTCATTTAGTCTTGTCCCATTGAACGTGTTTTACTATATTTTCTGCAATACTCTAGTTCTGTAAGATTTTCTTCTTCCTCTTGTGGAGGTCGAATACTCTTTTTAATCTCATCTACATCCTGAAGTATTTTCTCAATCTCGGATTTTTTTGGAAGCGCCATAATACCACCCTTGTATTAGTTTTACCGCAACAGTATGCCACCAGAAGAAGGTTTTACTAAAAACATATCCTCTACTTTCGAGGAAAGTCTTTTCACACCACTTCTTTTGGATATTGTCTAGATACCAGTTATGATGACGCAGGACAGCATGTCCTGTGCCGTGTACTCGACAAAAGCAAATTTTATATCCACCGAATATAAGGTTCCAAAACATTTTAAAGTAGCTTCTTCCAGAAACTTCATATAAATATGTTAAAGAATAATCCTCACAATCGCCTTCAAAAGGCAGCTGTTTCATAACATACCAGGCTTCTCTTTTTCCATACTGATTCTTATCAGAAACGTATGTAAAGTTTTTATTTAGATGTTCCAAAAATTGTTCGTTCTTTATTTTCTGCTCATCCATGCTGAGACCCCCATATATGCTCCAACAACACCTGCTTGGGCTATATAAAATAGACCCAATAAGTCAGCTAATGCTGACACTCGACTTTCAGTAACCATCGGTGTGAATAATACCCCACTAAAGACTATCATTGATGCCATAGCTACCCAAGCCATTCTTTTTTGAGCTTCGGACTTTTCTTCCCGAAGTTCAATTTCAAGCATGTCTTGCGACCGCTTAATCTCTTCATCTGACACAGTTCCGTCCCCGTCCAGATCGAACTCATCAAAGTGTGAGCCCTTTTGTAATTTCTTTACCATTTTACTTTATCCGCCCAGTAAGCTGCTGACATCTTACCCTTAGCGATATTCTTACGATGACGAGCTTTGAATGAGGCTCGCTTTCGTTTCATGGCTTCACTTTCACCTTTCTTTGGTTTGCCCGCAGTACTTGCCCCTTGCTGACCAAATCGAATTGTTTTTACTTTTGCTCCGACTTTTGCTACTACGATATGTGACTTCTTCGCATGGCCCGGTGTTCTCTTTGGTTTATTAAAGCCTGAGACACCAGCTCGCTTCAGTCTAGGATCTTTTTTTCGTTTTCTTTTTACGGCCACGTTTTTTCCTCCTCTTCTTTCCTGCCAACTGTTGGCGAAAGGAAGCGGGGGCACTTACCCCCGCCATTATTAGCCGCGACTCGAGCGCTTCTTACCGCGCTTCTTACCGTTTTTCTTTGCCGGCTTTTTCTTCTTACCCATACCTTTCTGCTTTGCAAGAATAGCTCGTTGTAAAGCAGGTGGAAGTTTCTTTTGTTTTGCAGTCAATGCCATTATTTTCTCTTTCGTACTTTATTTATGTACGCTTGGTGGGAGCTACCAGGCATAAAGCGCTTTGCATCTCCTCTACCATGTGAGTGAATACCTTTTAGTCCAAGGGCTCGCGCTCGTTTACGAGCAGCAGTTGCAGATTTAAAAACGTTGCCTCGGCTTATATAAGCCTTATGCTTTTTTCTGTTTATTGCCACGGAGATACTCCAATTCTGCTTTGTCCTGTTGAATAATTACAGGTACTGGTGTTGCTCTATTGCCTCCTTTTGTATAGTCAGGATGTGACCAAAGAAACTCATATTGAAAGTAAAGTTCGTCTAATTGTTCCGCAAGCTCATAGATATGGTCAACATCAATGTCAGGTAAGATATATAAGTTTGCTTTACCTGTGCTGAGACTTCGGATTGCAATGTCTCCTTCAAAAAACTGAATCTCATCATTGTTGTATGCCTCTAGTGACCAAGGGCAAGCATCTGAGATTTTCTCAAAGTATGCTTTCCAATTAACGTTTTCTTCCACGCTTCTGCCTTCTCTTCTTCTTTGCGAAGGTACTTACATTTGTTGGTTTACCACCAACTCCTTGTTTAGCTGCTCTCTTTCTGCGTATCGCAGATTTTCTTTGAGCTGGTGTCATTCGAGCTGCTTTTGATGCAGGGACACACTTGGGGTATCTTTTCTTTCCTGCTTTTGTACGGCCACACTTATGAAAACCACCGCCTTTTTTGGGTCTTGATATATCAACCCAATTTTCACTGAACCATTTTGTTAAACTCACGGTTTATCTCTTCTTAGACGGTCAGGTATGTCGTTTACCCCTACGCCGCCGCTTTTTACCCATTGGCTTTTTTCTACGCTTATCCACTTCGGTACTTACCTCCCCGCTTCTTGTATTCTCGTACAAGCCATGCGTTTGCATAAGCTGAAGGGTATACAGCAAACTTTCGTCTAGTTGCTGCTTTTACTCTTGCATATAAGGCTTTGTTTGTAGGGACAGATTTTCTTTTTGAAGAGGTCTTACGTCGTCTACGAGCAGCCACGGTCTATTCCTCTTCTGCTGCAGGCTCTTTTTTCTCTTCTTTGTGTCCGTTGCCTTTCATGTATTCTTCGGCTTCAGCTTTCGTCTTAAAGGTGTGCAAGCCCATATTATCTTGAACTCTCCATTCACCTGCCTTTTCTACTAATTGCATAGGATTCTCCTTCATGCTTGGCACAAAGTGCCCAATAATTTAAGTATTATAATACGAATAAGTCTCAATGTCAAGACTTATTTTTGGTATGGTATAAATTTTAACAAGTTCATTCTTACCCTTTACAGTCACTTCTCCCAGCTTTTTATAATCAAAAAGAGCAAGCTCTGCTGTAAATTCAGATATGATTAGATCGGTGTTGAACTCTTTACACTGACCCTCTAAACGAGAAGCAAGATTAACTGCGTCCCCGATAACACTATAGTCAAAACGACTACTAGAACCCATATTACCGACAATGCACGGTCCAGTATTGATTCCGATTCCCGTATTGATTTGAATGCCTCCTTCATGTTGTAGAACATTATTTAACTCCGCTAACTCCAGACGCATATGCAGTGCTGCATTTACTGCGTCTTCTGCATGGTTTGGATTATCAATAGGTGCATTCCAAAATGCCATAATACAGTCTCCCATATACTTATCTATTGTACCACCATACTGTAAAATTATATCCGTTTGATTTGTAAGAAAACGATTTATAAGTTCCACTAAACCTTCTGGGTTATCTTTGTATCCTTCTGAAATTGGAGTAAAGCCTCGTATGTCGCAGAAAAGAAATGTCATATCTTTGCGCTCGCCACCAAGCTTTAGCAACTCTGGATTCTTTTGCAGCTTTGCCACCATGCCGGGATCTAAGTAGTGCTCAAACTGTTTCTTGATCTGCTGTCGCAACTTAAACTGTCCGTAGAAACTTACAAAACTTGCAACTGCCCAGGTCACGAAAGAAGCAAATACGATATAAGATGGATCGAGTAAAGTATACGAATTAGTAAAAGTATATGAAGCATATCCAACTGATCCTGCTATAGCTACAACAAGTGCGGGTATAGAGAAGTACAAATTAAATGCAAGTATGCCTATAAGTGCAAGTATTCCTGCGAGAGCGAATATTTCTGCTCCTTCTGCCCAGTCCGGTCTTGCAATGTTATTTCCTTGTAGCAAAGTTGAGATAGCTGATGCTTGTATTTCGTGGGGAGCTTTTAAACCGTCAGGAGTTGCTACAAGAGTCGCAGCCCCTCGAGCTGTAACACCAAGCAGTGTAATTGGATACTCTAGCCTCTTTTCTGCGTAATCTTTTGCAGATATGCGAGTAAACTTTGTATTCCATGCAGCCCAGATTCTTGCATTCGAGTCTGGAACTATAGGTGGCATACCTCTCACTCGCAAAGCTTCAATACCTGTTTCTTTTGTTTTGAGTGCGTAAGAACGTGCACCCGTAGCGGCTCGAAGCACTTCAATACCAAAAGACGGATACAGAGTATCATTTATATTAAATACCAAAGGTAGTCGTCTTACAAGATTATCTACCTCCGGAGCAGTAGAAGTTATACCATTTCCAATAGCTGCTTTTTCAATTGGATCCACATTATTCAATACTCCTGAGTATGAAAATAGAAACGGCTTTGGGTCTTCTCCAATAGAACTTGTACCTACATGAGGAGGTTTACCTGCTGACGTAGCGTTAGAGGCGGCGGCTGAAACTACCACCGCATTTTCTTCGATACATTTTGCTAAATTTTTATCTCCGCCGAAGCGATCTTCCTCAGGAAATAAGACGGAGAACCCCGTAACTCCTGGTCCCAGTAACCGACAGAATACTTCTCGAGGCCAAGGCCATTGACCAAGTTGCTGAAGGCTGTCATCATCAATATCTACTAATAAAATATTTTCATCACCTACATATGGCAATGTTGAAATAAAATAATCAAAAGTTTTTAAGCGTACGGATTCGACTGGAAACGGATCCCAAGCGCGTAGTCCTATGAGTGCAAGTATTAAAGTACCAATTACATAAAATTTTTTCATTCTTGTACGATTGTAATATATACATCGCCTCCTTTGTTTATCATAATGTCAAATCTCTCACCATTATCAGTTAGCTTGACACTATAGCCTGTAGTTTGTAGCAATTCGAGTCTTGTCATATTTTCAACTTGTCGTTGCACTACTACTTGCTGCCCTTCCATGAAAGTACTAATTTGAGTCTCTTGGTCAAAACCGAATCGAGTTCCTCTAACAGATAAAGCGCCTTCTTGTTCTAGAGCATCTACATCTTCCTCTTCTTTGTCTATCTCCTCGAATACATCGAGTAAGTCTCGTAAGAAATCAACATCGAGTAAGTCGATGTCAAGTTCTGTAAATTCTAAATCTTCCTCTGTCTTCTCTAGCTCGTCTTCTAGTAATTCTACGTCTAGCTCATTGAAGTCAAGCAAGCTTTCAGTCTGTGTAACAATCTCCTCTTCTTCTATCACTTCCTTTGGTGGTGATACAATAAGTAAGTTATCTATAAGTCCTAAAGTGATATCAAGTATTTTTGGACTTGACGGTTCTTTCTCCATGAGAGAAACTGTTGTAGCTTGATAGGGCTTGTTGAGCGTAACTTGCCCCATCATAGATGAAACTACAATCTCGCCAGAAGCATCTCCAAATTCGTCTGGAAGAAGTATGATAAGAGTTCTTCCAAGCTCGTCCACAGTCGCAGTAAAGTCTGTACCACGAATAGCAATCTCTGCTGTGGGTGTAGTAATTTTTATGTTGTCTTTGTCAATGGTGCCGAGAGCACCTGTAATGAATCTTGCTGTGCCTGACGCAAAGTTCAGTGCAAGTTTTGATTTGGTAGGGTCTGGGTCATAAACGAACTCATCAATTATGATCTCAGAATGTTCTGTTAGTTTAAGTACGGAATCGTCAAGAAACTTAAGTTCTATTCTTCCTGCAGCTGTGCGAACATCGTCATAGCTTTCTATGTTGAAGTCAAGTGTGGCTGTATTCTCTTTTGCTTCACGAAATACGGCAGCGGTTCCAAATACATCGGTTACGCTGCCAATATTCGCACTAGCAAGTGACGGAACCAGAACCAGACTGAATAATACAAAGAGTCGCATTCGTTCCACTTGTGCCGCTTCCTGTTGTAGAGAAATTTATAAAATCATTATTGCCAGTAGAAGATTGGTATACTCCAATATCCCAATAACTACCTGTTACACTAATAGTAGAACTGTGCCCGTTACCAGAACTAGCTCCACTGTTGTTAATACCCACATAATCAATTTCATTGTAACTTCCTGTAATATCCCAATCTTGTACAACATATTTAGAGTTGATGACTGCGTTTATAGTATTGTTACTACCGTTGATATCCCAGTCCAGATTCATATTACTTGAGTCTGCTGCTGAGAGAGACCCCATGCTATTCCAGCTATTCAAACCAGTATGTGTTTTTGCAGTTGCAGCATCGAACACAATTGTGTTATCGCTGCCGTTTATATACCAGTTTACAATACCGTCTGAAGCATCTGCTCCAACACCATAGTTTATGGTTTGATCATTGTTTCCACCAAGTATGGTATTATCCCAGTCTGTAGTATCAATATCGTAAGTTCCCGAAGGATTCCACTGTCCAACTAACTCATTGTTACTTCCTGTCCAAGAAAAATTGAAGTCAGAAGTATTTGAGTTTATATCTGCACGAAAGAAGTTTAAGTCTCCAATCTGATCTAGATTGAACACCATGTTACTACTGTTAAGTAGCATCGCGTTATTTACAGTACCTGTCGCACTTGTATCACCAGCTACAATGTTTCCACTACCCAGCTGCTCAATGTCTACTTGAGTATTGGTAGTTCCTGTTGTAGTCTGCTGTATATAAATCTGGTTATCAGCAGCATACGCAGAGCTAGATATAAAAAGTACTCCGAGCACTAATAATGAGCGTTTCATTACTCATCTCCCAGTTCAAAAGACCAAAAGCCTTTTTCTTTCCCCTCCAGTATGGTATTGTAGACGGCAGTTTCAATTGCTTCTCGTAATGCTATTGCACTACTCTCGTTTTCAGTTGCTCCGGCCTCTAGTTCTATCAACTGAGTGCCGGCTTCTACAAATCTGAAAACATCGCCTGATGTACCAACGGAAAGAATCTTTTTGGTCACAAGGACCTCAATTAATATTTCTCCTGTTAGAACAGATACGGTTCGCAAGGTTACTGTTACTGTGTCTTCTCGAAACTGTCGGGAAGCTCCTATGCCTAGATATCTTGCTCCTACACCTCCTGTTCTTAAATTGGTTTCGTAATCTACCACTCCACCTTGCATTAAGAGTCCTGCAAATAAAAGTGGCCCTAGTTTGTCACCCTTCCGGAAATCCTTTCGAGTGCTTCTTATGATTTGTCTTTCTTTTGTAATGTTGTCGATTCCGACACGTTCTACAACTCGAAAGAACTCTCCTTTTGCTGCATGTTTTAACGCTCTTATGAGATACGTTTCTGGCGCTGCAGTTATCGCCGATGAAAAAAGAGCAAACTCTGAGTTACTCTTTCTTTGTCCTGTAAAGTCTCCGAAGGCATTGCCATATATTGCAACTACTGGCTTCTGGTCTGGCTCCGGTAGATTATATAATGCATCTACTTTTAACTGTCCTACTTCTGCTGTCTTTTGTGGCCAAGCTACTTGTCCACTCTTACAACTAGCCGCCGTCACCGTCAGTGCTATCAGTAGTATCCCTCGGAGTATAGATATCGAATGAATCAATCGGAACTTCGATTTGAGTGCAAAGATCGTCTGGGTTACACTGATCATAAGATCCATCCTCTCCTTTATACCCTGGGAAGGTTTCCATAATTAGTCTTACATTCCCGTCATCATCTGTTGTAGTGTAGTATCTTATGTAATAGTCTTCACTTTCAAAATAAAACTTTCCTTCAACTCCATCCTGTGCTCCGCCTTCGAACAAGCTTTCCACAAGTTCTTTTGACAGTCGAGAATAGATACGGCTTTCGAAGTTACGAAGAAACTTGTTCATCGTACTATTTTCTTCTTCTCGCTCTAGCTCCTCCAGTTCTGCTTCAAGTTTCTTTTTTAGCTCTTCTTTTCTACTTGACTCTTGGTTCTCAATCGTCAGATAGTGGCTTGATTGATTTACGCCGCTGAAGCTGGGGCTCTTGAACTTGAAGGTCAGCTGATCCGCGCTGGCCGGGGCCGCTAGAAGGATTAGAGCTGGAATTATGAATTTTTTCATACTCAAGTACCACATTTACTTTTTGCTGTAATCGAATTAAGTCATTGTCTAGCATTCTTATCTGGTCAATAACTTTTATTAGATTTAAGTGAGATTCCTCAAGTTTAGGAGCAACCTCTTCTGTAACGTATTTCCAGATGTAGTAGATATAGTAACCCATACCTACTGCCATTACTATTGGAAATCCAAACTTTTGTATTGCATCAATCGCGTCTTGCATCTTCCTTGCCGTTTGCTCTTGCAATTCTCTCAATGTCAGGATTTACATTGAGTGCATAACTGACGAGCGTGTCTATGCGTATCAAGTCATTATTCATAGTCTTGACACGGTTTACTAATGAAGACGTAAAGTTATCTACCATCTTCACTTGATCGAGTACTCCTTCGAGAATATACTTTAAAGTTTGGAAGATAAAAAAGCCCATGATTAGCGCTGCCGCAACGGGAGCACCAACCTGGGCGATAAAATCAAATATTTCCATTTACTTTTTCTTCTTTTTTGCTATTCCCGCCGCTTTTAGCACTCGCTGCATTCTTGTTGCTTTCATTATTTTATGTATTTTTTTAAATGTCACCAATGGTTCACCGCTAAAGTGGATAAGATCCCCAATAGAAATAAAATTGTGGTTGCGCCTCCACCGAGTATTAGATGATGCATGCGGTCCAATCTATGTTCTACGCCCTCCATACGAGCAAAGATAGTCTTCCATCTTTCTTCGCATTGTGATTCGTGAACTTTAAACTGGACCTCCAAGTCCTGAATTTTATCCGTCGACATCCTTCAACAACTTTTCCATGAGCTTCCCGTAGTTACCCTGGCCGAAGGGAACCCCTTCATTTACTTGTATGTTCGTTTGACTTCTGACGTTTGATGCTTCTGCTTTTTGGAGTTCGGCTTGTGCCTTGATCTCGTCCATGCGCATCTTATGTGCCATCTGTAGTAAGTCAGCTAAATCTTTATTGGAATATACTCCACTTTCCTTTGCTTCATCAAGCTTACTTTCAATCATCTCATCCAGAAGGCTGGCAATATTATTTTTGTTTCTGTAGCCCATATCCAAGTATACTGTGTCAATATACTTTTTTACTTCTCGTTTATTTAACAGCTCGACCACTTTGTTTTCTTGAACCCCGAGTTGCTCGACAACTGCACGGATATTTCCAAAAGTAAGGTACGAGTTTGCTACTTCAAGTCCTTCAGGAGAGATTGTAGTTAATTCTTTTGCCATGAGATAAATTATACGAAAAAAGAGTATGAATGTCAAGATTTATTTTTGGAAGGTAAAAGGGCCCCGAAGGGCCCTGAAGGTTATGTATTAGAATGAGAACCTTATCTCAGTCTCTAATTTTGAATCGAACGGATCGACTTCATCAATCTTAGAGCCTTCCCACTTACCTTTAAAAGTAAGAGGTCCTTTCTCAAGTTTGTAACCAACTTCGCTAGACCAACCATCAGTGCGAGGACCTGCCTCTACATAGATGTTCTTCTTGCTTTCACCCATCAGATATCCAAAGCGAAGGTGATTCACCATTTCTTCGTCCAAGTGAGTTTTGTCAGTAAACTTCATTTCATTCTTGTATTCTGCATAAGGCCCTGCGAGAGCCGAGCTAGAGAATGCCATAAGAGCCACAAACGATAGTACATATTTCATATTTTTCTCCCGATGTGGAAAAACTTAGGAACAGACAGGATGTCATTCCCTTCATTTTTTCTCCACTTTCGGTAGTATATGGTGTTAGACAAAAATTGTCAAGAATTATTTTTGACTATGTTATTTGAGAAAGTCTGGTACAGTAGGCCAAGACACTGCGGCTGTGTTTACAGGATTGTCTAAATCTTTAGTTACATCTCGTAGCTTTGTGCGATACTCTGAGGCTTCTGTTTTTTGAGAGTCTGTAAGCGTTGTATCCCCGAGCTGTGTCCAATCTGACAGTTTTAACTTTGAATCTCTTTCTCGGCGAATATCAACAAGTACTAAAGCAGCATCCCAGCTCCAACTCTTTTTCTCTGCGTCATAGACAGCATACTCATTTGGTTGTGCTGACTCGACTTTTACGAAAGTAGCGTCGGTCATGTTAAACCAATAGTTTGTCATAAAATAAGTAAAGTCTTTGCAAGCTTCTTCTGGAAAGTTGTGCTCTAGCATATAGACAGTTATAAGTTCACCGTCTAACCCCTCTTCTGCATACTCTCCTATCGCCATTGCGATGCCTACAATTTTTCCGCCTTCAGCTCCGTTAACTGTAATTACGCGGTCATATTCCGTTAGTGTTGTCATCTATCTTGTCCTAAAAGCATGGTATTGTGATTTGAAAAATAATCTGTGCTTTGATTTTCATGACTTGCAAAGAAGCTCAGATATCTCAACCTACCCGTTCCTGTTCCTGATCCGTTCCAAGTGCAAGCGGATACACTTGCTTCTACAAGTCCGCTTGGAACTACTAAAGAGAATAATGCATCTACTTCTAGATAAGCATCTCCATTTGTTGTAATTTGCCCATTATTTCCACTTACACTTCGAGGGGCTCTTGATTCTGTCATTACAAAAGAATCATTTATAGTTAGTCTTCGACTATCGAAAGCAACTGTTCCACTTGAAGTAAATAACTGTATTCCATAGTTTCCTCCAGAGTTTGAAGCAACATTTGCTTTTCGAAGTACGATGTAGTTGCAATTTGCTGCTGTCACACTTACATTAGTTAGGTGCTGCCCCGCATTCCCACTAAAGGATACCTTTTGAAAATTCTTTACACCGCCACTTCCCGTTTGAACACAAATAGGATGCCCTTGAGTTCCAGAGTAATTTCCATTTATAAAAATTTTATCGCCTGCACTTGGCGTATAAGAACTTGCAACACCTTGAGCGATGATTTGATAGTTTATCATGTTCAAATCTGTATCTTGAACTTTAAATACTCCTCCTCCATCTACACCAACTATTTCTATTCCATATCCCATTATCCTATCCTTAATGCAAGCAAATTGGCAGTTTTTGTGCCACTTGTATTATTTGTGATTGAGAACCCTGTAGATGTAGTATTAATTGTAAAGCGGCTTGGAGGATAGTAGCCTAGCAGTGTAATTAGTACTTTTGTAGAATCATTTGCATCTGCCATACTAAATGTAGAAGAAGTTGAGCTTCCTGAAATTGATACACTTTGCTCATACTGTACATTCTGTGTTCTTAAATCTGTGCCAAAGACTTTTGTGCCGTTGGGAGAGAAAACATCTATGCCCTGGTTTGTACTTCCTCCGGAAGTTCCTCCTCCAGTGCTTCCGCCTCCGCCGCCTGCTGCAGCTTGATCTGTAATTGTAGTAGTGGTTGACGCAATTTGAATTGTTCTTAGTGAGTTTGAGTAAAGACGAATAGTTGCAGTTTCATTCCCTTCTGTGGTATTGTCTGTAATTGGGCTAAGACTAAAAGAGCCAAGCCCAGTAGAAGCAACATAGGTACTTCCAGTATTTGGAGAAAAATCAGCAGTAGGAGTAACAGACCAATATACTGTGCCTGCCGTATGATTTGTTGCACTTATGTTTACAGTTCCTGTGGTTCCTTCTTGAATAGAAGTAGGTGCAGATAGGCTATATGATGCAGCAGCTCCAGTAATTTGCCCATAGACTCTTCCGGTTTTATATGCGTATCCTCCTTGAGAAGAGGAGCGGTAAGAGTATACATTCATCGTATAAGAACCATTAGTAGTTGCAGTAAATACTACTGCGGGACTTGTTCCATAACCTGTTCCTGTTGTATTGCTATAACTTGTGGGATTAAAGCTACTGGAACTTTCATTCCATCTATTCCATCCCGAAATATTATTATTTACAGCTAATGTAATAGTATCTCCATTAATAATATCATAGTTGCGGTTTGCTAGTGTTCCAAGACCGCCATTTGATAATCCTAAAAATACATTATGATTTGCCATGTGTTGTATTATACTAAATGACATGAAAAATGTCAAGATTTATTTTTGCGTGGCTAATAAAAAATAACTCTTTACTTTTAGTTAATTTTGTGTTATAATTTACCCCAAGTCGTACGTGTAGGGGACGCCCGCGGCGCGGGCAAAAAGCAAGTCAATTAACCGCCCCCGCTTGACATAGCACCCCGATTCTGGCATTATAATCGGACATTAACTAAGAGGCTATGCCATGCGATACTTACCCTACATTCTGACCGTCGTTTTCATGACTGCTACCGCGATCCAAACGATTTACATCCACGACACCAACCTGCTGCTGGATGCGAAAGATTCTTACATCGAACGGCTCGAGGATAACGTCGGCTATTGGAAGGAAACGTCCATCGAGAATAGCAACAGCGCCGCGTTTCAGCGCGAGCGATGCGATGCGTTCTATGACGTTGTAGGCGATTATGTCGAGGTAACCAATATGCTTAAGGCGCGACAATAAGCGCGCGCGTCCAACTTATGTCCAACTTCCCGCGCTTGACCAAAGCGCGGATTTTGGTATAATACACCCTCACTAACTAGGAGACTATTATGTCCAACTACACTCCGGCGATGATCGCCAAGCTGCAAGCCGCAGCTCCCCTTAACCTTGCTGTTGCCAAGGATCTCGCTGCCGACTTCGGTCTGTCGCATCGTTCTGTCATATCCAAAGCCAAACACCTTGGCTTGGACTATGTCGCTACGTCGAAAGCGCCCAAGCGCGTTCGCTCTAGCAAGGCGGATACCGTTGACGCAATCGCTAAGGCGATCAACGTCGACGCGGATGCGCTTGACGGTTTAGCTCTGGCGAAGGCGTCAGCTCTCAATAACCTGCTCATGAATTTATCATGAGCTTGGTTGACCTTAGCGGATGGGTTGGGGCGGTGCTTCTTTGCATCGCTCCGCCGATCATCGACACGGATTTTGGCAAGGCTTGCGCTATCGCTGGGCTGGGAATTCTATGCTTGCAAGCATGGCACAAACAATGCTACAATCTGATTTTACTTAACATCATAGGCATCGGAGGCTATACATATGCGCTATATATTTGACTTGGACGGAACCGTCATCAACTCGGATCACCGCTTAGGCGATTCGTTAGATGATTGGCGACGACTCAACACCGCCGACAATATCGCAGCCGATTCTTGCTTGCCATTGTTCGATCAAATGCTCGACGCTATTAACGACGGACTCGACGTTATCATCTGCACTTCGCGCGTGATGGGCACTTATGACTTCCAATGGTTGCAAGCGAACGGCGTCGATAACGTCACGATTCTTTGTCGTGATGCAAACGATGACCGCAACTGTGGCTTCTTCAAACTATCGCTATTGCACGACTATGCAAAATCGTTGGGCATGACTTGGGCGAGATTTCGTCGCACTAGCATTATGTTTGACGATTCAATCGACGTTCAAAACACGCTTCGCAGCGTTGGACTTCGCGTGATTGATCCTGTAAACTACAACCTGAACATAAGGACAGCTTAAAATGATCGACAAAAAAATCATCCTCACTCTCGATACGGAAGCGTGCGACTTGGCGGGCAACGTCTACGATGTAGGCTACACGATCCACAATCGTCGCGGCGAAATTGTCACGCAATACAACGCACTCGTTAGCGAAATCTTTACCGATGCAAGCAAGATGATGGGCGCGTTCTATGCGAAAAAACTATTCACGCATTACGCTCCGATGCTGGACGCTGGCACGATCTCGCTCAAGCCTTGGGCTGAGATCGTCGAGCAAATGCGCTCGGATGTTTCGACTTTCGGCGTGAATGTTGTCGCTGCTTACAATCTCGGCTTTGATCGTCGCGTGATGCGACAGACAAACAAACTGTTAGGCGATGGACCGGTTTTCTCTACAAATCCGCAGCTTCTCGACATTTGGCAATTTGCTTGCGAAACCAAATTGTCACAAGCGCGATACAAGCAAATCGCTAGAGATTTCGGCTGGACTTCTTCGGCTGGCAATATCCGAACCGGCGCTGAATACGCCTACCGATTTTGCTCTGGCGATCACGGTTTCATCGAAGACCACACCGCATTGTCGGATGCAATCATCGAAACCAAGATTTTGGCCGATTGCTACGCTTGCAAAAAATCTGTGCCATATGGTATAATCAACGCTCAACCTTGGAGAATCGTAAATGAAAAAGCGCGACACTAAAATCTGGAAAATCCTAGCAGCTTGCTATATGGTTTATTCCATCACCGCCGACATCATTCTACTTTGTGGGCTGGTTTGGCTAATCGCTTCTGGAGGCATCTAATGACACCAATCGAAACACAACAGGCGCGGCTTAACAAAATCGTCCAGCGCGACGATTTTCAGCCGGTCGCAGTCGTTCTTGAAGGGCGCGACACCGCTGGCAAATCTTCGACGATTCGTGAGCTAACCCACTACTTGCCAACGCCACGCTATTCGGTTGTTTTATCAACCAAGCCTAGCAAATCGACGATGGCAAACTGGCTCGGTTATTGGGCACAAAAAATGCCCGTCGAGCGTCAAATCGTTTTCTATGACCGCTCATGGTATTCTCGCGCGATGGTTCAGCACATCAACGGTTGGTGTACGCCTAAGCAATACGAGAATTTCATGGCGGGCGTAAATGCATTTGAGGCACAAACGCCAGCGAAATTTATCAAATTTTGGTTGTCGATTTCGGAAGCGGAGCAAGCTGCGCGGATTAGCAAGCGTGAGACATCACCGCTAACCAACTGGAAACTATCGCCCAACGATAAGATTGCGCTTTCCTACTATGACCAAATGACGCTATTGAAAGAGCGCGTTTTGACCACAACTAGCAACTGGCACTCGATAGACTACAACAGCAAATCGGCCGGACGCTTGGCGCTGCTTACTCGCTTATGCGACTTGTTAGAATAATGTTCCACGTGAAACAGCCACCATCACCAACCCGCTCGATGGCACTTGACAACGCCCGGGCGGCGCGGTGGCGCCAGTGCGAAAACGATGTGCGAAACCGAAGGTGTTGCCCGCGCCATTATGGGTGCAAAAGCGATGAATGTCAAGTCTTTTTTGCGGGGTTGCACATAATTTTTTTAATTGTAAGTAGTCTGCGCCAGTGCGAAAGCGAAGTAAAAAAGCGATGCCAAGCCCCGCGCCATTTTACCCGCAAAGCTCGCCCGTGTCAAGTGTTATTTGCAGATATGTGCAAAATAATTTTAATTGAGGAAGGTCTCGGCGCGGGGTTGCAAATTCACGAAAATTATGGTAAATTGCAGAAAATAAAACTTGACACGAAAACCCCGCGCGCGGCCCCCGGGAATTCGTTTGCGTTATTTTACGATTAGGTAGCAAAAACATTTGACAACATACCCAAAAGCAAGTATAATACACGCATAAACAAAAACAACGGAACAAATTAGAGATAAATTATGAGACCTTCGGTGAAAAAATTTCTTGACATTGTTTCCTTTGGCTTGTATAATATACGCATAAACAAACATAATCAGGGAGAAAAAATTATGGCAGACGCAACTGCAAAGAACTACACGGACGAAATGGTAGAAGCTATGGTCGCTGCATACGAAGATGCACCTACCCTTGCTACCGTTGATGCTCTTGTCGAAGAATTCGGCAAGCCAAAGCGCAGCATTATTTCTAAGCTGTCAAGCTTGGGCGTGTACAAAGCACAACCACGCAACACCACCAAGCAAGGTGAGCCAGTTATTCGCAAGTCAGAGCTTGTAGCTCAGATCCAAGCATCTCTTGGTACTAACCAGCTTGACTCTCTTGCAAAAGCAAGCAAAGCTGACCTAGAAGCCTTGGCAGAACTAGTTCAACGAGCACAGTTCAGCAACTAATTCGATGAAGCTAAAGTAGGGTTGAATGGACGGGGGTGCGATTCCCCCCTCCTCCACCAAAAGCACATCAAGGTGTGCCACCACGCAAGTATGAGAGCCTTAAACCTTGCCTTGGTGTGTTTTTGATGGGGGAGCATAGTTTCGACAGGCAATCTCAGGTTAGTGGAGAATCGTCAACAGTACCGGATCAAAGACGTTAACAACACTCCGGAAAACACAAACGCCAACGACGACGTTTATTCTCTAGCTGCATAAGCTAGACGGGGAAAGACTCTCGCCTTGTTATCAAAAGGAGAGTCACTTAGTAAGCATATTGGGTATGACCTCCAGTGATGGTAGGTCTCAAACGGACGCCTGGCACGAGCTATCCCAGTGACCTACCCAGTATGTTTTCTAAGTAATAAAACGAAAAATGTTTGACAATGAATGCGTAAGGTTGTATAATATACGCATATTCAAGGAGAAAGAGGTTGAATAAAGTAAAAAGTAGCAAAACGGTTACAACATTAGTTGATGATGTAAAAATCAAAACTATTGAGATTCCTATTGTTAGACAAGTCCAAGACAAGTACTTAAACGTCAGAATACACAAGGACGATTTGGCTTTATTAATAAGAGCTGCAGGACAGTACAAGACAGCGTGGGCCAAAGATTTAGTAGAAAGACTAAAGAAAGATTTTGATATGGATGGGCAGAACGTTCCATACTGGAGCCGAGCAACTTACTTCGAGGAGAACGACGTACAATGACAGATTCACAGTTTGAGCTATTCACCATGCACGGTGGTATGATGGCGGAAGGTTTGAAATCAGAGGAAGCTCTTGCGTTCATTATGCGAGCAGAACTATCTACACCCGAAGACATCTTCTGGTTGATGGATAAGCGAGCAAAAAGCATAGCAGCAGCAAAAGTAGCAAAGGAGAGGTTGAATGGCTAGAGGAAAGAAACCAGCACGAATTTCAAAGACTAAAGTAGTAAGCCGACGTATGTTAGGAGAGCAACAAGTTTTTCCTATCCGATGCGTAAGCCGACGAGAGGGTATGAAGTATGATATCTTAGGCGGATTCATACGAGAAGGTAGAGATACCATGAAAACTCTCTATGACGACAAAGGTTTTCCAATACCTTTCAAAAAGATTGGAAAAGTTGTATAACCTTAACAAAAATAGTTCTTGACAGAATGGTTATTTTTTGAGATAATACTTCTTCAAAATTAAAGGGAAGCCAGAGACTCGACCATTACGGGATAAGGCAGTAAAGATCGCACTGAAACAGAATCTCCGGTGCAGCCCTTCTTTATTTAGGGCGGGATATAGGCGTACTGAATAGTACCATTCTCGTGAGACGCAACCCTAGGTGCGCGTCCCAGTGATCCGCAACTGTAAGTGTGGCGTTATAGTTCCCTGCAACTGGGAGGTTTCGATAAAAGTACCAGTGCCGCCTAAGCACGTCGATAAGGGCTTCACACATAATTGGTATTAATTCCTATGTTTGTGTGTAATTACAGAGTTGTATTTCTACCCCACGATGCAACTCCAGGGAATCGACAGTATACACCTGGTGAGTCGATTGCGAATGGAAAGCAGGAGGTGCTCCATTCACTTTAACCAAAGGAGAACAGTCGTCTATAGTAGCCGAACGCCTAAGAGCTGAAATCGACTATAGATCAACGGAGTCATTGGTGAGCTTAATAAGCCCGCACTACTCATCGTGAGGTGAGACCAATAGTGAGTACTCGACTGGATTTAAGCCCTGTAGACGTAAAAATCTCAGGGCTTTTTTTATGCCTATCCAAAAAAATTTCTTGACAATTTTTCTCTGATGTACTATAATATACGCACAAGGAGAAAATTATGGCTGAAATTATACAGTTTCCCAAAACAACCCTTAAACACCGGCTGGAAGAGACTCTCTCTGACATGAGAGAATCGCTCTCAGAGATGTATGCTGCATTAGAAAAAGTAGATCAAGGTTACAAATCTATTGAAAACCAGACTCACGAAATGGAAGATAGCTACCAAGAACTAATGATGGCTTATGTGGATGAAGTAGGATCTGATAATGTACCTTTGGAATGGCTAGAGTATTGTCCCTATGTGGGCATGGAAAGAGGCGAGGATGGTAAAATAACTATCACACTTATTAAACCACCGGAGAAGAAATGAAAAGTAAAAAAGATTTAGGAAGGCAGATACTACAGGCGCTCTATTGTAAGTATTTGGGTGACATGGAAATGCATAGAGCAAACATCGACATCTATTTGAGCACACCCGCTGGGATTGGAGAACACCCGGACGTACTAGGTGCAATTGATATGGAGGTTGAGAGAATGGCGGGGGTTCGTGATAAAATCGAAACTCTTAGAAGTGAATGGGATTTTGACGAGGATTAGTAATTGAACTATACAAATGATCAGACCGAGTATATGGTCGAGCAGTACAAAAACAAACCAAGCCGAATCACTGTGGACAGATTAGCAAAAGAGTTAGATAAAAGTCCAAAATCTATAATCGGCAAACTAAGCAGAGAAGGAGTGTATCGCCGTTCCGTCTACAAGACGAAGACAGGCGAAAGTCCAGTAACTAAAACAGAGCTGGTGGAGGAACTCGCGTATATATTCGATCTGAATCCAGCAACCTTAGCGGGGTTGGAGAAAGCCCCAAAACAAGTACTAAAGGTCCTTAAAGGGGTCGCAGCGGGGTCAGAGCTATGAGAAGATTACCAAAACTATGTGAAACGTGGGTAGACGGAAATACTACAATCGAAATTTATGAAGATATACAAACTATGTCCTCATGTGATCTAACCTACTACAGGCTACGAATAATTTCTGATGATTCTACCAAATTTCCAGTTCTTTCAGGTGCAATCAACGAAGCAAAGAGAATCTTAACCAGAAAAAATCATCGCGAATTGCACGAAATTGGGACGGAGTTTGACTTAAGTGGAAAAAAAGAATGAAACCCGTAATAAAGTATTTAATTATCACGGTCATATTGGTTGTCGTAATTCTTACACCATTTAGTGCGAATTAGAGTAGAGTTGATGATTGTCGGTTTAATTAAGAGCTATACTGAGAGGCGTTCGGCCTGCGGCCTCCCTCCTCAGTACTAACGCTCTAATTAAAACTCCAATCTGCTGGATGAGTAAATCAACGATTGACTTGATTGCATATCAAATATGTTATATATTTTACCACACTTTTTGGCAAAAGAAAAGTATTATTTTTGAGTACCTATGTGGTACAATGGATTGTGCGGGAATTAGGTAATGTATAAAAGTTTTAATTTTAAGAAGGAGAGTTGGAAAATGTCATGGAACTATCGTATAATCTCACACCCTGCTTTAGGTTTGCCCGAAGAAGAAGGGAATAGAATCTATAAAATTCACGAAGTGTACAGCGATGAGACTGGAATCATCGGATACAGTGAAGATGGTATTGAACCTTACGGTGAAAGTGCAGAAGAACTTGTACAGGATATGCACTATATGTCTCTAGCACTTGAGAAGCCTGTACTCAACGTAGAAGATATGCCAACAACAATGTTTGGAGGCAAGTAAAAAAGGGGCTTAGAGCCCCTTTTTATTATCCACGAATACCATCTGGAAGATCTTCTGGATGTTTCTTAAACCACTCTTCATACCTGGGTATGCCGTTCTTATCCATAATACATAGATTACTACAAATATTTGGATCTCTCTCCTCCGGTTCAGCAAATACTACTAAACCAAGAAGTACAGCAACTATTACTATTCCTGTAATTGTTATTTCTTTGCCTTCTCGAAATTTCCACCAAGTACGAAAGTCTGTCATGCCTCTATCTCTAAGTCCCACCTACAAGCATTTTTAGTTTTATCTCGATTATCAAATGCTGATGCAAGTGTATACTTCTCGTCCCAGTCTTGGAACCAAGCTTTACCATCTTTCTTTGCATCTTCAAATACTCCATAAGTAAAGAAGGTAGCAAACACAAAAAGAACGTGACCAAACAAAAGTGGTACTACGTTCATCCAACCTGCGATATAGGTACAAAACACAAGTGTCCAAATGATAGACAGTACAGTCATGAAATATGCTCGTAGACTTGTATCACCTATATACCCTATGGGATTATACTTGAGTTTCATTATAGAATCCCAGCTATAATAAAACCACATAAGTTTATTTTTCATTCTTAGTCCTTATCTAAATAAAATCCCCACACCAGCCACTCAAAGCCAAGTGTGTACTCCTTTTTTCCTTGCAGATTCATCCACTCCAGCGTAACTGCTGGTAAAAAATAAAATGCGTGCGTAAATTTATGTCTAGTAATTGTCATCCGAATTTACCTCCTGAATTGACTTTAGTTCCTTTCTTCTCATTGAAAGGCCACTTCTTTGTTGTAACAGCATCTATAAGCCAAAATAGAAACACAATAGAAGAAGGTGCAAGAACAGCAAAAAGTCCAATCTCTAACCAGTTAATCATAACGCTCCTAGTATATTCTCGAGATCAGGTTCAAAGAATTTTGGTCCTTTCAATACCTTTCCATCCTCTCGATATATAGGGCGTCCATCTGGGCCTAGCTTTGACATATTACTTGAGTGAACTTCTTGAAAGCATTCATCGAGATCAATGCCAAAAGCATGACCTGCTCCATAGACTACATAGAGTAAATCTGTAAGTGCATCTGCAATTTGAATCATATCACGATCAGCAACTGCATCTGACAGTTCATCTAGTTCTTCGGCGATGAGTTCTAATCTAAGTTCACGAGTATCAAAGTCGGGCCATGTAGGATCTAGTTCAACCTTTTGTCCAAAGGCTTCCATAAAGTCCCCAACCAACTCAAAGTTACTAACGTCTCCGTGGGGTTTTATTTTGTTCATCTTTCTTTTGCCTTTTATGTTCTCTTACTTTAGCTGCCTGGAGCATTCTATTCCGCTTTGTACTTCTTTTTTCATGGTATCCCTTATCTTTTAGTTCTACCAGTTTGTCTTTTGTCTTACGTTTGAGTACTCTCAGTGCGCTATCTACATTGTTGTTTCTAATTAAAATTTTAATATCGGTACCCTGCCTCATCATCCCACGCATCAAAGTGGTTGTAATCCTCATCAGTACCAAAGCCTGCAGAAGCTAATGCATCTGCATCACTTTCATAATCAAAAGCGAACTCAGTGTCTTCAAAGAGTTCTAATTGATTGTCCGGTTCCATTTCTATCTCCTATCTATAAAAAATATGCTCGTTGATACGAACAGTTTTTTCGTAGTGCTCTGCCCAACTAGGGCTAACATATGTTGCATGATACCAAAGCGCTCCGTCTGTAACATCTACAGTGAATTGCTTGCTGTAAAGAAGGAGTGCTAAGTAAACACAATCATCCCAAACTTTACCACTCTTTGGCTCATCTGATTTACCGTCACAGTACCAACTAAATTGGCACTTATTCCGTCTTTCTCCACCCTGCCTAACAACAGCACAAATTGTAGCTGGAAATCTTTTTGAGTTGACTCTGTTAAGAGTAACTTGGCCCACAGCTATTCTTCCTAGCCTGGGTTGATTTCTGCTTTCAAAGTATATATTCTTTGCTAGACAGTATAATTCATCAAATCTATCAACCGCATTTGCTTGCGCTGTACAAAGTAATGTACACGCTACAAAGATAATTTTTTGAAACGCCATCCTCTATCCTTTAGATATTTCACCTGTTTTGCACAGGAATTATATGTACGATTAGGGAGTAGTTCTTTTATATCATCTTTACTTATGGTATACCAACTGTCGGCCAGGAGCTTTCTCTCCTCATGTGACCACGGTTGTTTGATATAATTTTTCATTCTAGTATTATAGAGGAATTAACCTCTCATGTCAAGTATTATTTTTATTTTATAACTATCGAAAAATAGTTCTTGACATAAAATGTTCTTGCGTGTATAATATATGATTGTGTAAAAAGTAACTCTAAGGATAGAGCAAGTATGGAATTTAGTATGTTAGAACTTCAAATAGTAGTAATAGTTGCCTGTATGTTAGGGTGCGGCTGGACCAGTTGGAAACTTGGTCATCATGCAGGCATAACTCATGCTATAGACTTTCTAGAAGCCAATGGAGTTATAGAGTTTGACGAATAGGCTTGAGCAGCCTTTAAACGCTCAATATTGACAAAACCAAGCCTTCCGAAAGGGGGCAAAGTGTACACCGTAAGGGTACAAAGGAGAAAAAAATGAACAATCTAGCAAGATTGAACATGGCAGATTTCCCAAAGTTCTTTTTGGGATTTGACCGTTTTGAGAATAATATTTATCAACTTGATAATAGTTATCCTCGCTATAATATCGTAAAGACCGACGGAGGTTACAGGGTAGAGTTGGCTGTTCCAGGGTGGAATAAGTCAGATGTTGAAATAACTCTACTCAAAGACGTACTAACTGTCCGAGGGGTATGTAAGCAAAAAGCGGAGAACGAAGGTGAGTCATATATCTACAAGGGGTTGAGTGGAAAGGAGTTTACCCGTACTTTTACGGTGGGAGCGAATATCCATCTCAATAAGGCTTACATGAACAAAGGGCTACTATGCATCGACCTCGAGGAAATTGTTCCCGATGAAGATAAACCGAAGGTAGTTACGATAGAGTAAAGAATGAAAACGATCATACAGCGCCTGAGGGACTGTGACGGTTATACTTGTGACGCAATGTGGAGCTATGCAGCTCTATTTACCGTGTTACTAGCAGCCGCTGCACACTAAGGGGTTCGGGCGGGGTCGCTCCCCGCCCACTTGATCGAGTCGGAGAATATTATGGCACTAGGTTTTATAAAAGAATTAGTTGGACCAGTCACAGGTCTAGTCTCAGAGTTTATCGAGGATAAGGATGAAGCCAATAGACTAGCACACGAAATTTCCACACTTGCGGAAAAACAACATCATGCAGAAGTGATGGCGCAAGTAGAAGTCAATAAACAAGAAGCAGCCCACAAATCGCTTTTTGTCGCAGGTTGGAGACCTGCAATTGGCTGGATATGCGGACTTGGTATGTTATCAAACTTTATTATAGTGCCAATGACAAATTTTGTACTAGCGCTGGTCGAAAGTCCCGTTGTAGTACCTTTAATTGAATTAGAAACAATGATGCCAGTCCTACTAGGAATGCTGGGATTGGGCGGAATGAGATCCTACGAGAAAGCGAAGGGTGTTGCGAGAACAAAATGACAAAGAAACAAAGAGTTTCATTGTGGAGAAGAATGTCACAATGCTTCCACCACCATGAAATGCAGATGATTGAACAAGAAAGGAAGAAGAAGATGAAAAGCAGAATGGATATAATTGGGCAGAATGGAAACGATGGAGAGCACTACGATCAAATGCCAGATGGAAGATGGAACTGGTATGGAGAAGCAGAAGAAAAGGTATATCATAAAGTAGATGGACGACATCCAGAACCGGACGCTACTGGCATGGACGATGAACTACCTAGCGCTGCAGAAGACTGTGCAAGAGTAAAGGGAAACTATGAACTTTGATAGATTGTATGAACAGTTAAAAATTGATGAAGGCGTAAAGTACGAAGTATATAAAGACCATTTAGGGTATGAAACTTTCGGAATCGGGCATCTAGTTGTGGAAGGTGATCCTGAGTGGGGGCAGCCTGTGGGCACTCCTGTAAGTGAAGACCGAGTAAAACGCTGTTTTGAGATAGATGTTCAGACATCTGTTATGGAGTGTTATGCTCTTTATAATGAGTCATATTTTGAAGACTTTCCAGATGAAGTGCAAGAGATACTTGTTAACATGATGTTCAACATGGGACGCCCACGTTTGTCACAATTTAAAAAGATGAATGCAGCATTGAAAAAAGATGACTTCAAGGAAGCTGCAAAAGAAGGACGTGACTCTCGATGGTACCGACAGGTGACAAATCGTGCAGAAAGATTGATGAGCAGACTCGAAAATGTTTCTTGACTTTAAACGCTTAACCGAGTATAATATGCTCTATGAATATTTTTATACTAGATGAAGATTTAGATAGGTGTGCAGAGTATCACGTTGATAAACACATTATCAAAATGCCGCTTGAAGCAGCACAGATGCTCTGCACGAACATGTGGATTGATAAGTACTTTGGATATGTTCCAGAGAAACTAAGTAAAGAACAGCTTGCAGTATTGCGAGAGGCGAAAAAGAATGAACCAAGGGACTTCCCTTACCTTCCTACAATGCATAACCATCCCTGTACTATTTGGGCTCGTAGTAGTCTGGATAATCATGAATGGTTACATTGCTATGCAGTGGCTCTCAACGATGAATACGGATACCGATACGGAAAGAGCCATAAATCAGTGCATGATGTCATACTCAAGTTACCCGACACAGTACACCTACCAAGACTGGGGCTCACTCCATTTGCTCAAGCTATGCCAGACGAACTCAAAGGAGACGACGCAGTAGAAGCCTATCGACGTTTTTATCACAAAGACAAAGCAACCTTTGCTTCTTGGAAATTCCGAGAAAAACCAACATGGTGGAATGAAGAAGAGGCAGATTACGAGGAGAGAATAACACGATGAGAGGGATAATAATTATTATAGCTGTTGTATGCTTACTATCTGCTTGCGCGGTGCCTGGAGGTAGAAGCCATTGGGATTACTATAGTCCTGAGAATGTTCGCTGTGCAGATACTGAGATAGAGTTTTGCCGACAGTATGGGCCTCACATGATATGCGAGTGCCTCGCATGAGAAAGAAAGAAGTAGAAATATGGCCTGTACATTTTTCAGATGATATACCTCGTTGGAGAGTAGTTAATCTTGACGGCGGAGTTATTATAAGAGAGCAAACTTTTCATGACGAAGAGGAGGCTTTAGAGTATTACAATACTTTGAAGAATATACATGACGGGGATTAAGTACGACGGTGAGAAGCCAATGATGCACTTACTTCCTCCCAAAGCTATCAATGAGGTAGCAAAAGTATTAAC
>TARA_R100001443_G_scaffold19621_2_pt1 | contig 26624 bp, 15 predicted proteins | sample TARA_R100001443 | Tara Oceans TARA_R100001443 (sample SAMEA2622142) | marine metagenome | biome: marine biome (ENVO:00000447); feature: deep chlorophyll maximum layer (ENVO:xxxxxxxx); material: "saline water (ENVO:00002010), including plankton (ENVO:xxxxxxxx)" | depth 50 m
GAACAGAAGTGGTAAAGCTTGGTCATCTACAGAATTTACTGTAGGTACAAGAACAGTTACTGGTATTAAAAGTCCGACAATGATTGGTATTGGTAGAGGTGGTAAGATTTTATCAAGAGACTGTGATGTAATTATTGCAGATGACATTGAAGACCACAGTTCTACTATGCAACCAGCATCAAGAGACAATACAAGAAACTGGTGGACTACTACACTATCAAGTCGTAAAGAGGAACATACAGCTATGATTGTTATTGGTTCAAGACAACACTATGACGATTTATATTCACACTTACTAGACAACGAATCTTGGAAAACAATTGTAGAAGAAGCACATGATACAGGATGTGTTAAAACAGATTGGAATGAAAAAGACCATGTAGATTGTATGTTATGGAGTTCAAAAAGAACATACAAATGGTTAATGGATAGAAAACGTGCTGCAGAAACTACAGGTGGTAGAGCTATTTATGAAATGGTTTATCTTAATGTAGCTATGCCAGATGGACTAGCTTTATTTGATAGAGTTGAAATAGAAGAGTGTAGAGACCAGAAAAGGGATATAGGGCAGATACCTAGAGGCACACGCCTTATTGCAGGACTTGACCCTGCCTCAACTGGTTATCAAGCAGCATTTCTTTGGGCTTATGACCAAGAAGCAAATAAATTACACATGGTAGATATGAACAACTCTTTAGGTGGTGGTATTCCACAAGCACTTCATATTATAAAAGAATGGTGGCAGAAATATAATTTATCTCATTGGGTAATAGAAGAAAATGGATTTCAAAAAGCAATTAGACAAGATACTTCTATTAGAGAGTTTGCATCAGGTCATGGAATATTTTTAGAAGGACATGAAACATATAAAAATAAATTTGACCCTATCTTTGGTGTAACAGCTATGAGACCTATGTTTCAAGAAAAAATAATTTCTTTGCCATATTTAGGATTTGAAGCCCAAGAAAAGGTAAACTTATATACAAGTCAGTTAGTATATTTCAGCTCTGCTAAAAATAAGAGTAAGACTGTAGGAACAAAAACCGACATAGTTATGGCTAGTTGGTTTCCTATGAGGTCAATTAGAAGAATGCAGAAAGAAAGATTTGCAGAACTAGGACATGATTATAGTCCTAGCTTTAGTGGGTATGAGACTACTAATATAGATATAGATACATGGAGATAAAGTGCCTTTAAGTAATGATGAAATATACGATAGAATAGATTACTTACGTACTGTTAATAATGAAGCTGTTATTGATAGAGCAAGAATAAGAGATATTATGAATGGTGGCGAAGCTGCTGTTCGTGCATTGTTAGGTAAATCTATTGACGTAGAATACCATGAGCTACCTGCACCTAACTTATTTTTAACTGCTTTAGAAAGACTTGCTCAAAAACTAGGAAGAACTCCAGATTTAAAAATAGATATTGTTAACGAAAAAGATTCTGAAAGAGCTAAAAGAAAATCTGAAAAGCTAGAACGTATTGTTATGGCTTATGATAAAACTCAAAAACTTACTAAACAGTTACCACAAGTAGGTAGATGGCTACCTGGTTATGGTTTTGTTGTTTGGGTTATTGGTCATAAGAAAGATAGAGATGGAAACCCATATCCTCATGCTGAACTAAGAGACCCTTTTAATTGTTATCCTGGTTATTTTGGTAACGACCAACAACCAGATGAACTTGCAATTATTAATAGAGTTCCACATAAAATATTGGCACAACAATATCCAAATGCTAAAAAATATATTTACGAACAAGATAAAGATGCACAGGTAGATGCTTACTCTGTTCTTATATCTTCTAATGATTACAAAGGTAGTTGGGCAAATTCAACAGGTCATGGAAAAGTTGTAGTTGAATATATGAATGAAGATGGAACATATGTTTATCTTCCAGAAAATAGAAAAATTATAGACTTTATGCCTAACCCTTTAAAATCAGGTCCTTGTTTTGTAGTTGCTAAGAGATATGCTTTTGACCAACTGCAAAGTCAGTTTCAACATATAACAGGACTAATGTCTAACATGGCAAAGATTAATATTCTTGGAACTATTGCTATGGAAGATGCTGTGTTTACAGAAACAAATATTGTTGGTGAAATAGAATCAGGTAAATATAGAAAAGGTAGATTTGCTGTAAACTATTTAGCTCCAGGTTCTTCTGTTAATAAACCTGTAAACAATCTCCCATATCAATTATTTCAACAAGTAGATAGATTAGAACGACATTTAAGACTTGGTGCTGCTTATCCTGTATCAGATGATGGACAATCTCCAAACGCATTTGTTACTGGTAGAGGATTAGAAGAACTAGGACAATCTGCATCACTTCATGTCAGAGAGTATCAAACTGTATTAGCAGATGCTATTGAAGAGTTAGATGCTAAAAGACTTGAATATGATGAATCAATGTATTCTGGAAAAAGAAAACCTATTGCAGGTTATCATAAAGGAACAGCTTACAAAGAAACGTATCAACCTTCGGCTGACATAAAAGAATTTTACACAACAAGACGTGTATATGGTGTTATGGCAGGGTTTGACGAGCCACAGAAAATAATAACAGGATTGCAACTTAAACAACAAGGAATTATTGATACACAAACTTTACAAGAAAATATGGATGGGTTAGATAACATAACTAAGATTCAACAAAGAATACATTCTGAAAAAGCAGAAACAGTTTTGTTTGAATCACTTATGGCTCAAGCTGCACAAGGAGAACCAAAAGCAACTATGGCAGCTATAGAAATAAGAAAAAATCCTTCACAGATGTCTGAAATATTAGATAAGTTTTTTACTCCTGAAGAACCAGAAATGTCTCCAGAGGAAATGGCTTTAGCAGGTCAGCCTGAACAAATGGCTGGTCTTCCTGGAGCTGAACCAGATATACAATCTGTATTAGCAGGTCTTGCAGGTGGAATACCTCCAGAAGGTCCACTACCTCCTCAAGGTCCAATGCCACCAGGAGGTCCTCTTGGGTGAGCAAGAATTAAAAAAACAATTTTACGATATTATAAACGCAGAAAATTGGGATTTTGATGCAAATTATACTCCAGAAATGGATGACATTAACTTTGGACAAGTTATTTCTTCAGCCTTATACCCTACACCTATACCAGGATTGTTTATAACTTTTATTGTTGATTTGAATATAGATGAAGGAGGATTTCGTGGTTAGAAAACCAAGTATATTAAAACAAGCTACTGATACTAAATTAGATGGTGCGTATGCAGACTTACAAGCAATACCAAATGACCCAGAGTTTGGTGGAGGTGTAAAGCAACAACAAATGATAGATGCTGTTCAATCTACAGGTGGTATGCCACCTGCTGCATTAGCTCAACCTGCTTTTAAACCACAAGATTTATTTGCTTTACCTACGGAAAGAGAAGCTGAATCTGGATTGGCTGACAGTAATCCAATGCAAGAAGTAGGACTTAATCCTGGTTCTGATACACAAATATTAATAGATATAATTAAAGAGGAATCTCCTACTGCCAGACTGAGGTTCTAATGTCTTTTTGGAACAAAGACTGGGAAACCAATCATTTTAAATATCTTCAATATGAAAAAACAAAAGACGCTAAAAAAGCATCTTTAGGTGGAGATGCTACAGAGTTAACGAATAAATATAATCACTTTAAAGATTTAAACCCTAATGAAATAGATGAAGTTATTGCACCTGCTGCAAGTTTAAATATTACTAACAAACAATATTACGATATTTATAGAAACACAAAGTCTGCTCCAATAACAACAAATAATAGTAAACCTGTAAAAGTTAATGATGAATTAAAAAAAGTTGGAATGACTGAAGGATTATATGATGCTGAATTTGTATCTAAATCATTTGATGAATATAACGAATCAGCTTTATTTGGAGGACGTGTATTAATACAGACTCTTCTTTTTGGTTTAAATTATGTAGGTGAAGGTTTTAACAGGTGGTTACAAAATAATATTTCAACACCTTTTTCTAGGCATCAAGAAGATGTAGTTAGAGAGTATGGTCCAAAAATAGGAATGACTCAAGAAGATATGTTTGAGTTTGAACAAAAGGGAGACAATGTTGACCAACAAGATATAAAGGCTTTTGGTTTAAGAGCAATTACTGCTTTTAAGGTTTTAAATGACATTGGTGTTACAGGTCCATTACCAAGAGCTATAGCTAAAATAGCACCTGAATCTGATTTAGCAAAATTTATAAATGCAGAAATTAATAACATAGAAGCAAAAAATGAAAATTATTTAGTAGCTAAAGGTGTTACAGATGAAAATGGAAACCCTTATACAACAAGAAGTCAAATGGATGTTTTATCAGAAATTGTAGGAGAAGAATATCAAAGTCTTATAAGACTAAAAGAAAGAGGTCAGCAAAGAGATTTAACAGAATTAGAAAAAATAGGTATTGGTTTAGAAGCCTATGGAAATATTGTTGGAGAAGAAGTTAATGCTAATGATTTTTTAAATTTAATTATGGAACCAGAAGCGTTACAAGCAAATAGAGAAGATAGAGAAGGTTACACACGAGCAGGTATTCCTGCTAATCCAGGAGACTTTATTATGTATTTTGGTACAGGTAATCTTCATGGTAGATATAGTCCACAAAATGTAATTTATGAAGATATTAAAAATACTTATGATGACAAAATACTAGAAGCAGAAGAAGCATTTAGAAATAATTTAATAAATATAGATGAAAAAAATAATATAGTTTTTAATTTAGAAAACGAAAAAGATGCAGCATTATCTGAACGTGGATTTGAAGCTAATAATGGAGTAGCAGGATTATTTGGTGGACTTATAAATGCTTATATATGGTTACAAACAGACCCTTTTTATGCACTTTCTAAAGGTGTAGGGGTAGCAGGAAAAGCTGCTAATAATGATGTCTTAGCAGGTATAGGCAAAAAAATGAAAGAGTTTATTGATGATGGTGGTAGCTTAGATGATTTTTGGAATCAACATGATGATGTTTTAAGAGGGCTATCTAACGAGTTAGATTCTATGAATAAAGTAGAAGAGTTACCAGTTTTTAAAAGGCTTATTGATAGTGGGTTTAATCATAAATTTGCTAGGCAAGTAGTAGATGCAGCAGACTCAGATTCAATATATCAGTTGTTAAAAGATGCACCTGCTCAAGGTTATGTATCAGATATGGTTTATGGTAAACAATCAATAGGTAAGTTAGGACAATACAGAATACAATCTAAAGTTCTTAGTTCAAAATTATTAACAGCTATAAGAAATAAAACTATTGATGGTAGAAGAGGTGGAACTTTTAAAGAAATAATAGAAGGTACAGATATAAGATTACCTAATGATGGTGCAGGTGTAGAAATAGATTTAAGAGATACACAAAATGCAGTAGTTATTTTTTCAAGAGTATCTACATTATTTAAAGTTCCAGAAGCTAGAGCTAATAAATTATTATTAGATTTTCAAAAAGCAATAGATGATGGATTATATACTAAAGCACAAGAGATATATTATGATGGTCTTCTTATAACAGAAGGTTCTTTACAACTTAGACATTTATTTGGAATGACAGATGATGAAATAAGATTGTTTTGGCATGGTGATAAAAAAACAAAAGGTGCTTTAAAAAGAGTTAAAAGAGGATTTGATGATACTGAGGGTTTTAAAAAACCTAGTAGAAATGAAATGTATTTTGATGGTGATGAAGTAGATATATTAACTCAAAGACAATTTGGTCATCAAGTAAATGATTTAGCAGGATTAAAAGATTTTGAAGACCAATCTATTGAACTTCTTAGTCAATTTACAGGATATGGTATAGAAGTTCCTGATGTTATAAAAGCAATAAAAGCTACCAGTCAAAGAAGAAGACTTAGGGCAAAAGTAGTAATAGAAAAAGAAGGCATTGATGAAGTTACTGCTGCTGCAAGAAAAGCATTTGATGAAGGTAAATCAGGAACTATTTATGACCCTGATACACCAATAGGAAAAATAATAAATGAAATAGCTCCTGGAGTAGATGACCCTTCACTTTTATTTAAAGGACAAGAAGCAGGATTATCTGCTATAGAAAAAGGTACTTTTGGTTATGTAAGAAGTCTTTGGTACCCACTTGCTTTGTTAGGAAGATTTTCATATCCATCTAAATTAATTATTGATGGTAATTTAAGAATGTCTTTACTAGGCGTAAGGTCAATGTTTAGAGGAAACCCTCTTAATTATATAAAACTTATGATGAATGACGAAGCAGGTTTGTTGTCTAAAATATTTGGTAAACCATCTACATCTTTAAAAGGTCCATGGAAAAAACATTCAGAAGATTTTAAAAAATTTAAAAAATTAGAAGAAAAAATACCTGCATGGGTAAGAAAAAAATTAAATATCTTTGTTGACTCTGCAGAACGTGGTATTCCAGAATTAGATGGTGTTATGTCTGCAAGTCCTACTTTTACATTTCGTAAAGGAAATGGTGATACAGGATATTATTTAGTTAATAAAATAGGACAAAAGAATGTTCCTACACCTGAAGGAGAAATGCTTGATTTTGTATTAGATGATTCTTATATAGAAGCCTATGCAGAATATTTATTTCAATATATAGATGATGACCTTGGTATGGTTGTTGCTACATTAATGAGAGATGGACATGATGCAACATCAATATCTAAAATTATTCAAGAGACACCATCTTTGCGTGGGATAGTTGAAGAATCAAATAAAATGATGTTGTCAAGAAGTAAATACCATCCTGGAACTATACCAATAGCTACTGGTTCAGATAGTTATGATAAATTAGCTAGACATTATGTAAACACTTTAAATAATTACACAGGTGGACATGACGAAATATTAGAAATAATAGCTAATGGTAGAGTAGGTAAAATTGGTGGTAGAACAACAGTAGATTTAAGGTCAGTAGATTCTATGTCTCCAAACCAATATTCAAGATATTATCAAAGACTTAAAAAATTAGTAGGAAGGTATCAAGATGATTTGCCTTCACAAATTCCAAAACAAAAAGAAGTTGTTGAGGATGTAAAAAGTTATCAAAAATTTATGAACGCTTTATTTTATGCTACTGCACAATTTGAATTTAACCTTGCAAGACTACCTTTAATTAGACAAGCGTATGAATGGTATTTGCAATCAACAATAGGTTTTGCTAGTAAAGGTGCTTTAAATGATTTGTTAAATGCACATTTAGATGATGCTTCAAATATAAATTTAAGTGATGAAATGTTTGAATTGGTTCAAAAAGAATATGATAAAGTTAAAGATTTAGTTTCAGATGTTTCTATTGTAGATAGAAAAGTACCTATTAAAGTATTTGATAATGGTGATTCATTGTCTATTATTGGTTATTCTGAAAATGGTCAACAGTCTTTAACTGTATTAAAAAGATTTAATGCAAATAAAGATTCTTTAGATTTAGATTTAGATTTATATAATACTGAATTAAAAACTTTTAAAACTCAAAGAAAAGTTGCTGACTATAGAGTAGGAGAAGACTCAGATGCAATAGGTGTTTATAACTTTTCTATTAATAAATCAGAAGCAATTATTGATGGTGCTTTACCAAACAAAGAATTATTAATCAATACTATTGCAGATTCTTTTAATACTACTACAGATACTGCAACTAAATTAGTAGATGAAGCTATTGAATATCTTGCTAAAACAAAAGGCAAATTTGATTTACCGACTAATCAAAGAGAATTGTTTGAATTACTGGGTATTACTGGTAATGATGCTAATTTAATAAAACTTGAAAGAGTATTGCAATCAGGAAAAATGGCAGGAAAAAAAGAAACAGGTAAAAAACAAGATGTAGGTATTTCAACAATAGAAAGAGTGTTAGGTACAAAACTATCATCAAGAAATCTTTTTCGTAAAAAAGGTTCTGTTGATGAAAAAACAGAACAAGTATTTAATGACCTAGGAGCAAAATCTATGTCAGGAGAAACAGGAGGTAGTTATGATTTAGGTTTAGATACGTTTGTAGAAAAGCCTGGATTATACGTATCTCCTTATGGAGCAAGAGAAGTTATTGTTAAAAACGATTTAACTAAAGCAATAATTAAAAAATATATAGAAAAAAATAAATCTATATTAAGTAAAGAAAATCATTATTTAGGTGTATGGGTTGATGAAAAAGGTGCAACTCATTTAGATATAACTGTAAGAATAGATAGAGGTGTAGGTGCAAATGTTGTTAATGCTAGTGATGAAGCATTAGCTAAAGCACAATATTTAGGAATAATGTCTAAACAAAAAGCTATAGGAAATGTATCTGAAACAGGTTATGAAGATATACTTACTATGAATAATCCAGATGCTTTTGATGTAATAAGAAGAGCAGGTCAAGATTTATTAAATACATCTGCTCAAAGAAAAGCATTTAATCCTAATAAAGCTATAACAGTATCTGCAGTAGGTAAAGTTAGACCTTATGATATTCTTGATAAAGCAGGTATTAGAGCTATTGTAAATCAAAAAGCAGGTAACGTATCAATACTTAAACCAAATAATAATCCAATTATGGAACGTGTATTTAGTGGTGATTATCAATCAATGCTAGATATGAATGATATTAAAACAGGATTGCCAAGGAACATGACTATGGATGATTTGCATGACAGAGCTTGGGAGTATGCTTTTGAATTGCACTCAAGGTTACTTTATAACTTAACAGAGAGAGGTTATTTTTCTCAAGCATACAGAATAGGATTTGCTTTCTTTGAAGCATGGAGAGAAGTAATAGGTAGATATGCAAACTTAGCTCTGGCTAACCCTAAAGCTGTTGCTCAAATAGGATTTGGAGTTAGAAAAGGAATTGAACACAATTATATATACGAAGATAAATATGGTGATAAACATTTAATAATACCAGTAGGTGGAACTCCGTTTGAAGATTTAATTAAAAGTGAAGGTAGAGGTATGTGGACAGATGATACAGAAGTAGATGATTCAAGTATTATTGCAAAAAGAAGTTTTCCTTTAACTGGAATGTTAGTAGGTGGTGGTGGATTGTTTCCACCAGTAGGACCTGCACTTATGATTCCAACTGGTTTGTTAGTATCAGAAAATCCTGGAGGTAAACGTTTATTAGAAAAATGGATATTTGGTGGTTTTGAATTACAGTTTGCAAATGTAAATTCTTTAGAAGATTTACCTGCAGCAATAGTAAATAGCACTATGCCATCCGTAGCTAAAAATACATTAAATGCTGCTGCTTTAAATTTTGGTAAAAAAGGTTTAGATGAAGATATGTGGTTTTCATCAGTTAATCAAGGCTATCAAATTGCAGGGTTATTACGTCCTGATTTATCTACAGACGTTGAGGCTTTAGAAGAAGTTGCTTTACAACTAGCAACAAACTATATGCAAATAAAAGCATGGGATAGATTTATAAATCCTATGGCTCCAAGATTACACGTTATGTATGAGGTAGAAGGAAACGAAGCTGTATTTAAAAAATGGTATGACGAAAGTGGAGCAGACCATGGTCTTATGTATAACAACTTTGTAGAGATAGCAGCAATTATGGGATTTTATAATGATATAAAAGATGAATATGTTATGAAGTTAGGACAACAAGGAGAGTTTTACGCATTATTAGAAATATCAAAATTATTAGGTCTTGATAGACATAACTTAGCTGAAGCATTTACTTCTACTGCTTTACAAATAAAGGGTAAGAATATTTCTGAAGGTGGAAGATTACCTAGAACAACAAAAGAATATGATTTTGTATTAGACAATCCAGAATTAGCAGCAGATTATGGACCAGTTATTACTTATTTTGCTTCAGGATTAGATGAAGGTAAAGTAGATTATTCAGGATTTGGTTCTATTAAAAACTTAGGTCTCATGAGACCTAAAACTAATGATGAGTTTTATTTTTCTGTTCAAACTTATCTTGCATCTATTGTTGAAAAAGGACAAAAAGATTATTGGTCTCAAGTTATTGACAACAGTACAACAGACCCAGGAGAAAGAGCAGCTAAGAAAAAAGCTAAATTTGCTTTAATAGAAAATGAAACAAAAAAAATGTTTCCAATGGCTTATGGTAGTTCTGCAGAATTAAATAAAGTATTAGGTATGGATTATGAATTTGGAGTACCAAATGATGTAATGATTGATTACTTTAACAGAGCTGTAAAAGATTCTAGGTTTAAAGATTTTGAAATGACTGATGAATTAACAGAGTATTTAGGTTATAGACAAACAGTAATAGACAAAATACAAGTAGAAAAATTAATGCCTATGGAAGAAGATGCTGTAAATTGGCTTATGAGGAATGAATCTCCAGCAGCTCAAGCAATTAGGGAAGAGCTGTTTACAAAAGCTCAGATAATAGGCAGAAAAAACCCAAAGTTTCTGATAGTATTTGAAGAGGTATTCAGTTACGAACTTACAAAATTTGGATTAGGAGATTAATAAATGCCACACGAAGAAGGACACGGACCATGGGGAGTAGGAGATAATACAGGTACTACACCAGGAAATACTACACCTGGAGGTAGAGAAGCGTTTCCAGGAACTGAAACAGGCACTACTAATATTCCACCTTCAGCTACAGGAGATAATGAATTTGAATATGTTATTGACCAGATATTAACAGGTATTGTAGGTTCTCCAAATACACCATTAGGTAATGGGTTTCTTGACGAATACGAAATAGATACAGGTAGAACAGGTAGAGAAGGGGAATCAGTAATGTCTGTTGTAAATGCAGAAGAATTTTTAACAAGTGATGAATACCAACAATATAGAAGAGATATGTTAGGTGTTTCTGCAGCTTATAAGTATGTTTATTTTAAAAGAAACGTTGGTGAACAAGCAAGAGCTATGACTCCAGCTATGAGAATACAAATTAAAAACTTATTAGCAAATGCTGGATTAATAGATTTAAGTAAAACTATTGGTTCAGGAATTGATGAGGAGTTATTAAAAGGAATAAAACTAGCTATGGAGTTTTCAATGAACAATGGTGGACAGATGTCATGGGTAAATGCAGTTAAAGTTTTAGAAGCTAATGCGTTTTCAATAAACGCTTTTACGCAATCAGCAGATTACACATTATCAGAAGAAGCTATATCTGAATTAGGTGATGAGTTATTAAAAACAGCAGAAATTAGAAAAGGTTCTCCTTTAAGCGATTATGAAAAATCTTTTATTAGAAATAAATTTACAGAAGGACCAATAGTAGAGTATCAAGATTACTTAGAAGGATTAGACCCTGGTAGTAAAGAACAACTTGTTTCTATTCAAGGTACAGGAGCAGGTCAATATATACCAGGTACACCAGCAGAAGAACCTAATGTAGAATTATTACAACAAGGAAGTGATGATTTACTAGATGAGGTGTTTAAACCAAGAGAAGAATTAGAAAGACAAGCAGACCTTGAAGATGATACTTTCTCAAGAATGTCTGCAAATCTTAGAGGCTTAGATGCAGCAGAATCAACACCAGTAAAGAGGATATAATATGGAACCAGATTCATATCCAACACAGGCAGTTATTGTAGCATTACAGAATGTTGGTGTATCAGCAGAAGTAATAGAATATGTTGTACCTATAGCAGGTTACGAATCCAGAGTTGATGGAGTCTATTTTACAAGAAATGCCTTAGATGAGTTCTCTCCATCATGGGGTATATTCCAAGCTAATTTAAATTCAATGGCACCTGGAATATATAAAGCTATGAAAGAATTAGGAGAAATAGTTCCTAATGTTAGTAAAGAACAAGATAAAGTTTTATCAGAAAACAACGCACAACCAGGACAAGAATCATTATTAAATTTTACAGATGAACAAAAACAATTTGCTGCTACTTGGTTTAAAGAAAGAGCTAACTTAAACGACAACGCTTTAGTTTTTAAATACATATTTGAACAAAAAACTAAAGATGTTACAGCTAAAAATTTTAAAGAAGCTATTGATAAACTTTATCCATTAACTGTAGCTAAATTTAATGACCCTAAAAATATTGATGCACAAGAAGTTAAACAAAAAATAATAAATGAAATGAATCAAGAACCTGATAGAGGTATTCCAGAACCAGAAGAAGGTTTTGTTCCTGGTCCACGTCCACCTAAAGAAGTAAATTTAGGAATGGATTATTTACAACAAGTTCCAATACAAGCACAACCTTTACCACCAAATATGAATACACAATCTTATAGTAGAGTTAAACAAATGTTGGAAGCTAAAGTTAAACAACAAAGAAAAGAATCTGGTCTTCCTGACATGAGAGTTTCAGCATCAGAAAATGAACATAAAGATAGCTGGACTGATGTTCTATCCAGAGGTATTAATATATTAAAGGGGAAGTAATTTAATATGGACCCAGATGATTTAACTCCTAATCAATTAGCTGATAATTTTTTTAATAGTTTAAATAGAGATACTAAAGGAAATGTTGAGCTTTATGTTAAACACGCAGGTGGTAATGTTCCTGCAAATGAAATAAAATTTAGTCATACAATGGGTGGTGCTAATCATATCCCTGGTTTTTACACAGAACCAATAGGTAATAAAACTTTAAATCAAATAAGAGGTCCTGGAAATTATAGAGAAGCTGTTGATAATTTTTACAAAGTACAAGTTAATACAGATAATTTATTAATAAATATTCAAGAAGGAGAATTTAGAGGTAGAGATATATTTTATCCTAAATCTAATGTTGGAGGTTCTGCACCATTAGGGGACCAAATAGAAAAAATAGATTGGGATATATTTGCTCAAGAAACTGGAGTATCTTTTGATGATTTAGTTGAATCTTCTAAAAATAGCACAATTTCATTTAGATATGATGATACAGGAAAGCGTGTTTATGATGGTGGTTCAGAAGTATTTACAAAAGTATTAGCAAGAGAAGTTGGAGATACAGAACTTACTTTTACTGCACTTAGAAAAGCAGGTATAGAAGGATTTGTTTCAGGACCAACTAATGCACAGTATGAAGTTGTTTTACTAGACCCTAATGATGAATTAGGGATTGGTAAAAAAATTAATATAGAAGATACAACTGTAGAACAATTCAAAACTTCTCAAGCTACAGCAAATCAAATAGATGAAATAATAATAGACACACCTCCAACTGACAGACCTACATTAAGAGTAGGAGATGATGAAGTTCCTACAATAAAACTATCAGGAACTGTGGGAGGTAGTGGAACACCTGATGGTCCTAACGTAGTTTACATGAAAACAGAAGATGCTATAAAAATGGTAGAGTATGACAGAATGATAACTCCAGGTATTATTGGAGTGGGTGTAACTCCTGACAAGTATATATCAGCTATGGTAGAAAATATTAAAAAGAATGGCTTTTTCTTAGATAGATATGATATTGAAGAAGGAAAAATATATGCACCATCATTTGAAGTAACTGTAGATAAAAATGGATATTTACAATTTGGAGATGGTAATCATAGATTAAGAGCCTATCTTGATTCAGGTGTAGAATATATTCCTGTTCATGTAAGTCCGAATGTTTCATCTTTTGGTAGTGATAGAAATCGTCTTGCAATATTACCTAATAAAGCTGGGTACCCTACAGCCGAATCAAGAAAAGCTGTATATGAAGCTATGATTGAATTGTTTGAAGATTTAGGTGCAAGTGAATACACCATAGAGCAAAAACTAGGAGACCCAATAGGTGATGAAACGTTAATAAAATTAGTGGAGGATTTTGAAAATTTAGATGAAGCCACTAAAAACTCAATTAGAATTAGAAATAGAACTTGGAGTGGTTCTAACTATACACAAGTGGGTGGACAAGGTGGTAATACAACAAGTCAAGAAAACATTAAAAAATTTTTTAAAGCTATAGGAATAGAAACTGTAACGTTTGATGAATTACCTGAAACTGATATTCATAAAGTAATGGTAAACAATCCAGAAAGTATAGTGAATAATGTTAACCCAAACAGAAATACATTAAGAGTAGGAGATGATTCAGTTCCTACTGTACATAAAACTATAGAGTATATTGAAGATTCTCCTGTAGTAAAGAATCCAGATAATTTTTGGAAAGAATCTTGGGAAACACTTTTTGGTGATGCCATGACTCAAGAAGAATACAGTAGAATGTTAATAGAAACAAATACACCATTTGAGGTTCCTGAATTTATCACAGATTCAAGGGGAATTACACCTAATGATGATGGAACTATTGTATATACAGATTTGTCTGGTGAAGGACCTGGTGCTTATAAAGTTTTTAAAGATAAAATAGGTGAATATGCTTATCTGCCTTGGTCTGAAAAGGCTTATTGGGAAAATCCTATTAATTTAGAATATATAAACAAAACACTTATCCCTGCTTTAAAGTCAGGTTCTATTAATAAACTTGATGATGTAGAAAAATCCAGATTAGCTCAATTTATTTATCGTCTTCAAGCATATGAATCAACAGGCAAATATAGTGCAACAGATGCAAAAGCAGATATTATTAAAAAAGTATTTATGGGTGATGTTCCTATTTTAGAAACTGGTTTAAACCTAGATGCAGATAATATTACACATAGTAAAGAATTTGTAAAAAAAGCAGGAATAAATAAAGAAGTTGCTGACTTGATTGTAGATAATCAAGTAGAAATTAAAAACATAATACAAGATGTAATTAAAAAAAGTCAAAAATCATTTTTACCTGATACAGAATATATGCTTGTATTTAGATTGGGTGATTTAGGGTACCATGATGGAAGTCCTAACGGAATAAGTAGTTTTACAAAATCTTATGATGTAGCTACAGGAATGGGTTTTTACCAACAAGGTGATAAAGGTGGAGAGATACGTGCATACTTAGTTCCTACAGAACACGTAATAGATACAGAAGCGTTAGGTATTCGTGGAGGTCTTGGTTATGGAAATGAAAAAGAGGTACTTGTTGTAGATGAATATGTTATTCCATTAGATGCAGAAGCCAATAAAAACATTAAACAATCTAATAGAAATTCAATGGATATTATTAATGGAGAAGTTGTAGATAGATTATTAGCAGGTGAAGAATTAACAGACAATGAAATAGTAGAAGCTATTGCAAGACAAAGAAAAAATATTCTAAGAACAGGAGATGATTTAGTTGAACTAGGAGGAGCTAACTATAGTCAAAGAGTTAGAAATGTAGCTGCACAATATGCAGAAATGTTTGGTTTACCAGAACCTAGTTTTACTCCAATAACTGTATTTGCTGATGAAATTGGTGCAATAGGTGCAGATATATTTGATGCACTTCCTGCTTTTGACCCTGCAGCAATACCTTATTACAAAAAATTTATTAATGAAACAAATATGCAATATGAAGCATTATTAAATTCAGGATTACAAATTGAATTAGTAGATGTTGACCCATACACACCTAATCAAATTGGACATCAAGCTATGATGCAAGACATGGAAAGAGGTGTATTTAAAATATTATCTACTGAAGGTAGCTTTGGTTCAAATGTATCAGTTGACCAAAACCCAATGTTAGAGACATCTAAATATGTTGACCTTAATGGAAGAACTATGACGAACAATGATGTATTTAGAGCAGTTCACGATACTTTTGGTCATGGTATGAGAGGAAATACTTTTGGTCCAAGAGGAGAATATAATGCTTGGTTAGCTCATAAAGAGTTATACTCTCCTGATGCACAAAGAGTTATGACAACAGAGACATTAGGTCAAAATACATTTACTAATTATGGACAACATATGAGAGATGACACAGGGAGAATTATTGGTAAGGGAGAAGCAGGACATATTAAACCTTTAGATAGACCATTTGCTGACCAGAAGGTGGCTTTAATGCCAGAAAATTATATTCAAGCAGCAGGTTCAGTTGTTACTGATATAAATAATTTAGATACAGTTAACCCAGAAAAGTTAGCACAAGTTATGGAACTAGCAGCCAAAGAACCTGGATTGTCTTCCCAAATATGGAATCAATCTAAAAAAATGGTTGGTAATTTATTTAAAACAACTCAAGTGTTAGACCCAGGAGACATAGTAATTGAACAATCATTAATGAGAATGTTACCTAGATTAGGATTAGGTGCTGTAGCAGTTCCTGTATTGTATGCTTATGTAGCTTACGAGTTAACTTTACTAGCTTTAGATGTAGGTAATGCTTGGAATAAAGCACAAGCTAATCAAGGTGGTCCATCAGACCAGTATGTACCATCTTTTATGGGTGGTAAAACAATAGAAGGTGAAGAGCCTAAGTATATTGATTATGACTGGAAGAGGATGGGTAAAGATATGTGGCAAGAAATGGGTTCAGTTAGTGATACTTGGTCATTATCTTGGAAGATAAGTGAACCTATTATAAATAAAGCATTTGAAGAAATAGGTGAACACGTTGTTGAATTATCAGATGAAGAGAAACGTGGATATGCCTTGTCAGATAACAATATAGGTTATACTGGATATTAATATGACACCTGAAGAAGAACGAAAATTATTAATGCAGCTTGTTTCTGGACAGATAAGTAAACAACAATATGAATCAACAAGATATAATAAAAGAATTGATGCACTTAGAGCTGGTTTACCACCTAAAACTGCAAACGAACCAGACCCTCTATTAAAAAGAAGTGCAGGTATAACTAATATATTTGGCACTCCACCTCAAGATATTAAAGACCCTTCAGATTCAAGACTTTATAGTGCTGCAAGTGATTACGAATCACAAGTACCATCAGAAGCAGGTTCCTATGAAGAAGCAGTAGAAACAGCACAATTAAATAGAGAAAAATCAAATGCTGAAACAGGTGGTCCAGGTGGTGGTCCAGGTGGTAGTCCAGGTGGTAGTCCAGGTGGTGGTTCAAGTAATCAAAAAGATGAATTTGGTTTTACTGCAGATGATTATAAAAATGGAATAAGAGTTTATAGAAAAGATAGTAAAGATGGAGAACTTGTTTATAGTTACGAAGATTTATTAGATGTTTTAAATAATGGTTACAGTTTAAGTAATGAAGGTATCTATGTTTATGACCCAGAAGCAGCAGGTCAACCTGTAGATAGTGCAGTAACACAAGGTGGTCAAGCAGTAACATCCTTTACAAATTCACAGATATGGGAAAAGGATGGAAACAAATATGTAGTATGGCAGATACCTAATACATTAATGTTTATGCGTTACGTTGCAACTGAATCAGAATTAAATATGTTATATAGTGGAAGGCAAAGACCTTCTGTTGTATCTCCATCAGATGATGTATGGACAAATTCAGTATATTTTGGTAGTGCTAGAGAGCTTGATGACAAAGTAATTAAAGAAGGCGAAAGTCCTTTTCTAGGATTTGTAGATACATTTGATAAAGCAACCTTGGGAAGACCTTGGTTAAAAACAGATGATGGTATGTTCAAATTATGGACAGAAGGATTTGTAGAAAATAGACAAATATTACCTGAAGAGTGGGCTAATACTGAATGGTGGAATAACAGTACAAAAGAACAAAGAGAATGGCTTACACTATCAAAAGGTAGAGGTATTGCAGACCCTAACTTACCTGCTGATGCTAAAACATATTTAGAAGAAAACAGATTTAAATATAGAGAATTATTAAAACAATCAGGTATAAGTAACGTAGATTTAATTAAAGATGCTAATGGTAATACTCTTTCAGAATTTTTTGGAGACCAAATTACTTTTGGAAATTTTTCAGAAGGTCTTGCATTAGAACAAATTAAAGCTCTATCAGATAGAACTTCAGGAATACAAGTAGATGAAAGAATTACAAATTGGTTAGAGGGTAAAGGAACTGTAGAACAAACTAAAGCAGGATATGCTGCTGTTCAAGAAATAGCTGATAGATGGTTAGGTCCAGCTTATGGAAAACTAGATGAAACAACTATGGCTAGTTATGCAAGTATATATAGAAACGCTGAGTCAGAAGCAGTAGGAAGATTTGAAATAAACGAAAAGTTAAAAGCTGCAAGAAGAGCTTTATTTAATCCAGAGATTTATGATGAAACATTAACATATGAAGATATAGCAACACCTTGGAGAAACTGGGCATTTAGTTATTTAGGTGAAAGAATGAATGAAACATCAGATAGCTTTATGAAGATATTACAATCTAATGACCAGAACGTAGCACAACAAGAAGCAACTGTATATGGATTAAATACTGATAATGAAACTGTTTATGATAAAGTAACAAGTGATTTAATAGAAGCAATAGGAGCTGATGTTCAGAGAGGATTCAGTACATAATGGCTACACTATCACAAGACGCATTAACAAAACTTAAACAGAAAACTGCAAATTTATTTGGAACTTTGTTATCAGATACATTGTTAAATATTTATATACAAAAATATATAGAGACAGGTAACGATAGTGCAGAAGCTATAAAAGCTATGAGACAGACAGATGAATATAAATCTGTATTTGCAGGTAATCTTAATCCAGATGGAGTAACAGTTAAATATTCAGAGAGAGAATACTCACAACTTATTGATGGGTATAAAAGAAAAATAGATGCTATAGGTATTAACTCTGATTTAATTATGACATCAGAAAGAAAACAACAACTTGTAGAAAATGTAGTTTCTCCAGATGAGTTAGGAACAAGAATTAATACAGTTTATTCTCAAGTCTTACAAGCAATCCCTCAAGTAAAAGAATTTTATAAAAGAAATTTTAATAGAGATTTGACTGATGAAGAAATAATTGCTAGTGCTATAGACCCTAAGATAGGAGAAAGTATTATATCAGGAACTATTTCAGCTAGAGATGTTTTGGGTCAAAGAGTTCTTAGGTCTCAAATAGGTGCAGAAGCATTACTTGCAGGTACTGATATAACAGTTGAAGCAGCAGAAGCACTAAGAGCAAAAGGATTAAATGTTGAGACAGCTAGAAGAGGATTTCAAAAAGTTAGAAACATTCAACAACAAGCATTATCTCAAGGTAGAGGTGTTCCAACAGCACAAGATATTGTTGCAGGTTTAGAGATTGGTGAACAAGAAGAGCTAGATGAAATAATAAATATTATAAGACAAACAGAATCTCAATCATCTGTAATATCAGGTGCAACTAAATCAAAGACTGGTGCAGTTACAGGTTTAACCGAATATTAGGATAAAGCCTTCCCCTTTAAAAATATATGATATAATAACTATGACCCTGTACTAAGGTCTGGGGGTTAAACTTGACCTAGAATTGTATTCGGTCTTGATGCCTACTAACAAGACCTGTCAAATAAAAAAAGTAGCGTAAAAAAATAGGCAGAGGTAACTCATACACCTCTTGTAAAAATATCGTATGAAGTAAGGACAAGTAAATATGACAGATGGAGAACAAAACTCAGCAGCTAACACAGGCGAGAAGAATTGGAAGGAACTTAGAGAAAAAAATGAGTTCTTAGAAGGAAGACTCGCAGAGTTTGAAGCAAAAGAAAAAGTGCAGATTTTTAAAGATGCAGGTCTTGATACTTCAACAGGTGTTGGTAAAGCAGTAGAAAAATTATACGAAGGTGAAATGAATGTAGAAAGCATTCAGAAGTATGCTTCGGAAGAATTTGGAGTAGAGTTTGGGCAACAAGACGGAATACAATCAGAAGTAACAGAGGTTGAAGAAAGTCAAACCAGACTAGACAACATCCAAAAAAGTTCTGTAGTAGATGTTTATAGTGATGATATAGTTTCACAAATTAAAGAAGTTGAAGCTAAAGGCACAACCAAACAATCTATATCTGCTAAATTATTTGCGATAGAAGAAGCTAAAAAGAACTCTAAATAGTAACTTTTAAGTCTTCTTCAAAAAAGTAATAGAAACAATTTATATAGGAGAAGATTATTATGGCAGACATATCGTTAACTAATAGTACGATTTATGCACAAAATATTAATAACTTTACTGGTGAGTTGTTTAAAGTTGGTGGTCAAAGAACACCTTTACTTTCCTCAGTTGGTGGTTTGAATGGTGGTAAAGTATTAAATTCTACATTTTGGCAAGTCCAAGTAGAAGATAATGCAATCATTTCTTCAGAACCTACTAAAGGACAAGAAGGTGCTGCACCTACAGAATATCTTGGAAGAGACAGAGCTGCATATACTCATGTAACTCAAATTTTCCATAAAGGTGTACAAATGACCTATACAGCTTTAGCATCCACAGGTAACCAAAATCCTTTTGCGTTGTCAGCTAACATTGCTAATCAATCAGATGGTGATGGTACAACAACAGCAGCAAACGAATTAGGTTTATTCGGTGGAAATCCAGTAACAGACGAATTTGCATTACAGCTTGAAAAAGCTATGGAAAAAGTAGCAAGAGAAGTAGAATGGTTCGCATTTAATGGTTCTTTCTCAGATGGTGCTAACACCACACCTGGGTCAGGAACTAGAGAAATGTACGGAATTGATGTATGGATTACATTAAACAAGAACGCTAACAACTCTGCAGCAGTAAACCCATTAGGTGGTAACTGCTACTACAATGACGCTTCAGGTGATGGAACTGGTTCAGCTCAAGTCATCTCTTTCGCAACTATATCAGGTGCGTTAAAGAGAATGTATGACAACCATGCTCCAATGAAACAACCTGTACTTTGTGTTAGTCCACAACAACTACTAGACCTTAACAATGAACTTGTTAAAGGTACAGTAGATATAGCAGGAGCAATCATTCCTAGAGATAGAAATGTTGCTGGTGTTGACATTGATACAATCGTAACCCCATTCGGTTCAATCGGATTGATGGTTATTGACCCTGATATCATGCCAACAGGCTCTGCTTTCATCTTGGACCTAGCTTACATACAACCAGTATTCACAAATATCCCAGGATATGGTACTGTGTTCGTTCGTGATTTAGACCAAGATGCTAATGCAAGAATTGGTAAAGCAGTTTATATGGAGATGGGATTTGAATTTGGTCCTCCTTCATATCATTGCAAAATCCAAGCAGTAGCGTAAAGTTATAATTAAAGAACTTTGGGAGTAGCTCCACCTGCTCCCATTGTTCTGCTATAGTAAGGAAGATATGATTAGTAAAACAGCTTTAATAGATGTATCAGAAGATAACAATGATAGCCTCGCTGTAAGAACAGACGGAATGTTACTTGCTGGTGTTGAGTTTCCTGCAGCAATGACAGGTACTGCAATCACATTTGATTTTTCTATGAACGGAAGCACAGGATGGATTGATGTTCACGAAACAGATGGCACAGAAGTAAGCTACACAGTTTCAGCAGGAAATATGGTAAGAGTTGACCCTTCAGGTTGGGCTTTTGCAAGTAATGGTTATATCAGAGTATCATCTAACGGAACAGAAGCAGCAGACAGAAGCATAGTATTACACTTTAGACATAGTTAGGAGTTACAATGAGTATGCTCTTAATGCTTAAAGAAGGTAGAGTTTTAGAAATTGATTCTAAGACTGATGTTGAACCATCATTTCCAAGCCCTATAGATGACCAATTACCTGCTAGTGGTGGATTTGCTATAGCAGCATTCGGTATATCACCTTACGCAGAAGAAATAGATAGGTCAGCATAATGAGTTCAACAATAGGAGATTTAGTAAATAGAGTTTTTAGAGAATACTTAGAACCTATGGATGACTTAAATTCATATACTGCAGTTGCTACAGATTTTAATGCTTCAGCAACTTCTATATCTTTTGATGCAGATTTATTAACACAAGAAGAAGAAGATATGATGGATGCAGGAACAATCATTGAGTGTGAACAAGAACTTATGTATTGTACTGATATTGATACTGTTAATAACACTATCACAGTAGTTAGAGGAGCTTTAGGAACTGAACCAACAGGACATACAACAGGAAAAATAATTAAGATAGCTCCTGTGTTTACAAGAAAAGCAGTATTTGATGCAGTAGTTGACCAAATAAATAATTTATTCCCTACATTATTTGCAGTAGATACACAATCAATAACTACAGGTACTGGATATACATTACTTGGAAGTTATGATGATGTTGGAACACACAACTATGTTGTATCTATACTAAGTGCTATATCACAATATACAGATTTTAGTTCAGGTTCAGATACTACTGGTGTTAATTTTACTCCTGTAACTTGTTCTTTAGTAGAACTTCCTAATCCATTTACTTATACAGATAGTGATGGAGTATCAAGAACATTTACCTATTCAACAGGTCCTAGTGTTGTACACGCAATTCAGTTTTCAGGAATATCATCAGGTCATACTGCTTATGTAACCTTTAAAAAGAAATTTATAGAACCTACTGGAGAATCGTCTTCATTATCTACTGTTGGTTTAGAACCAGAATACGAGCCTATTATTATGGCAGGTGTTTCTGCTCAGATGATGTCTGGTAGAGATATTCCTGCTGCTACAACAGATTATATTACAGACCAAATGGCTGTCCAAGGTTATCCAGTTGGCTCAAGTAACTCTGTAAGAAATTCATTACTTCAATATCAACAACTTTTAATTAATCAAGCTAGAAAATATTTAAGAGCTAAATATCCTGAAGCAGTATCAGTTGATGGAATGGTATTTGGAATACAGGCATAATGCCTAGAATACCTACATCTGGAGACGTAATAAATCCTAAAAGAAAAGGGTACGATTTTCGTATTGATAACTATTTGCTTAGAGCAGCAGTAGGTCCTGATAGACAGATGACTATACAGTCATCAGATGTTCAAGGTCAAGACATAGATGTTAGACAAAACGCAGAAGATTTTACTACTAATATTGGTCGTATATATTCAAGAAATGATTTTTCAGGAGGTAGCAACTTAGACTTAGCTCATCAAAGGGCAGGTAAACCCTCAGACATTACAAGGTTTTGGGATAGCAAAGGTATTGACGTATTTGATAAAGACAGAGGAACTGCTTATAACATAAGATTACTTCATACAACAGCATTTGATTCTGATGTAACATTTTCTTCATCAGATGATGATAACTATATGGCAGTTGTTGGAACAAGTATTTATGTTTGTGATGATGCAACATTAAAAAAATCAACAGATGGAGGAGATACTTGGTCAACAATAACTCATGGTCTTACGGCTGGTTATAACATTAAAGGCATGGCATCACATGGAGATATGCTTTATATGGCTGCTAATAATGGTTCAGCAGGTGAGATAGAAACTTGGGATGGAAGTAGTTCAGCTCAAAAAGTTTCAGCAGCTATCTATGATGGAATCTGGTCAGTCAAGGGAAGATTGTTAGTAAGTGTTGGAACTACCATACACCAATATGATGGTAATACAACTGTAGGTTCAGCAATTATTACATTACCTTCTGGTCAGACGTGGACAGATGTTGCTGATGTGGGTGCAGTTATACTAGCGACAGCATCAGATGGAAGGATTTATTCTATTAAAGATAATGCAGGTACATTTACAGCTAAAGGACAAACAGAATTATCAGGAGGAGAGATACCAACTTGTGTAGCTGAAGCACAGGGAGAAATATTTTATGGAGTAAAAGAAGTACAAACAGGAAGTAAAGTTATTGGAAGATTATACAGAGCATCACTTACTGTAGCTGATGATTTATATGTATTAGCTAATCAGCAATTAATTAAAGAGTGGAATATAAGTTCTATTTCTGCTCAACCTATGTTCTTATATGCAACTAGGGATTCTGTCTATACAGGTATTAAGGAATCTGCATCAGAAACATTTCTGTGGAGATATTACTTACCTACTGCAGGTATAGCCAGAGACCTCAAGTGTGGTGCTGGTGGATTAATGAAAGGTATTTCAAAAGTAGATGAAAAAATAATAGCAATAGTTGGTGGTAGTGGTTTTTATAAACAAACATCTATATATGAATCAGAAGGTTATCTAATATCAGCAGCAGCAGATTTTTTTACTGCTGAAAAAAAACAATTTGTAGAAGCACAAGTAGAAACAGGAACTATAAATTCAGGGGATGCTGTTGAATTACACGTTGCAGATGAATTAGATACTATTAATGATTCTGATGGTTCTAATTGGCATTTAGCAGTTAATGTTATATCAGGTAGTGGTACAGCTACTTCACAAATAAATAATGTTTCTAGGTATGGTGCTATGAAAGTAGTTTTAAAGGCTGCTGCAGGTGTTTCTGGAACAGACACTACACCTACAGTTCAATCAATTCAAATACGTGCATTAGCAAGACCTGAACTTGTAGTTGTACAGATACCAGTTAACTTAAGTGATAGAGTTGAAAGACCAATGAGAAAACCTATAACTGTAAAAAATTTAGGTGAGACTATATACCAAACATTAAAAGATAAAGAAGGAGATGCTGTTACTTTAGAAGTGTATGACCCTGCTGAAGTAATTAGAGGTGTTGTTGAGTCAATACAATATCCTATCACAGGACAATATGCTAATGTTGGAAGTGTTACTCAGTATGCTATTATTACAATTAGAGGTACAAGACAAGAAATTTATGGTAGTGTTACATCAGGAAACATTTTTGCCGTAAATGGATATGGAGTAATGAGATTTGGATAATAAAGATAGAAAAATTTTAAACAAGATGTGTATAATAGATAGATATGACAGCTAGAGAAACCAATTTAGTAAACGCTTTTGAAACCACGTTAGCTGCACAGTTAGCTAGTGGTGGTACATCAATGAATTTAACAGATGACCCAGGAGTAGATTCTCCTGCGTATTTTGTTATTGACCCTGATAACGACAGCAATAGAGAAGTAATTTTATGGGCATCAGGAACAAATCACGCAGCAGCTACAGTTACAAGAGATATAGATTCAAAACATGGAACAGACCCTACACACGCATCAGGTACAAAAGTAAGATTAGCTGTAGTTAAACAACACATAGAAGAAGCACATGATGCTATTCAACAAGGTTTTATATTAGAAGATGATGATGGAACAGAAGTAACTATTAATCCTGCTGTTGCATCAGGAGTTTATACAGCAAGAGAAGTTAAGTTTATTGGTGATGGTGTTGATATTGATTGGACCGATACAGATAATGGTACTGACGGAGACCCATTTGATATGACCTTTACTTTAGATATAAATGATTTATCTGCAGGTACAGTTGCAGTAGCTAATGACTCTATAGCAATTTTAGACTCAGATGATAATGCAACTAAAAAAGAATCTATTGCTGATTTAATTGCAGCTATTGATGGAACAGGTTTAACAGCTAGTTCAGGTGTACTTGCCGTTGATTCTTCACAAGCTATAACAGCTTTAACAGGTGGCGACCTTACAATTTATGATGACCAAAACAACGCAGATGTTTCTATAAAACTAGGAACAAGTTCAACAGAATCATTAAGCATAGAAGTTTTAAATGGTAGTGGTAATAAAACTGCTGAAGAAATAAAGTTTAGTACAGCGACTGCATCTTCAACAGCAAACCACGGAAAGATTGTTTTCAATGTAGATGGAACAGACATATTAACAATAGATGATGGAGGTATAGATATAGCTTCAGGTTTATCTGTTGCTATTAATGGTTCTGATTTACCTACCTCAGATACTAATACAACATATAGTGCAGGAACGTTATTAGATTTATCTACTACAACATTTAATGTAGATTTATCTGAAGCAGCCGAAGCAGCTATTGCTGATGGAGATTATGTAATGTTCTTAGATGGTGGTGCTTCAGGTACTGCTGCTAAAGAAGCAATAGGTGATATAGCTACTTTATTTGCAGGTAGTGGATTAACAGCAGCTAGTTCAGTAATTTCAAATGATGTAATAGGTAAACAATCAATGTGGGTACCAGCAGTAGCTATGTACCCTACAAATACAGGTGGCTGTGCTGCAATAGCATTAACAGAAACTACAGCAGGAAGACCTGATATGTACACTTTAGATTTTGATGCTTCATCAGATGAGAACGCACAGTTTTCAATAGCAATGCCTTCATATTGGAATGAAGGTACTCTTACATATAAAGTATATTGGACAACAGCAGCAACAGATACAGATGGTGTTGCATGGTCAGTTGCAGGTGTAGCAGTATCAGATAACGATACAATAGATGTTGCTTTTGGAACAGCAGTAGTTGTAACAGATGATGCACTAGGTGCAGCAGAAGACTTAATGGTAACAGCAGAATCAGGTGCAGTTACTATAGCAGGAAGTCCTGCAGCAGGAGATTTATGTTACTTCAATATAGAAAGAGATGTATCAGATGCTAATGATGACATGGCAGAAGATGCAAAACTTATAGGAATTAAATTATTTTACACAATAGCTGACGTTCACGAGGCTTAAGCCATGGCTGGACCAACATCATTCGGTTATCAAAACGTAGGTTTCGGAGGAGGCGTAGCAGCAGCTTCTGCTTTTGATATACAATATGTAATTATATCAGGTGGTGGTGGTGCTGAAATAGGTGGTGGTGGTGCTGGTGGTGCTTCAGATAATATTTCAAGTCCTACAACTATATCTGCTGGAGAAACTTTAACTGTAACTGTTGGTGGAGGTGGTTCAAGACAAAACCCAGGAGGTACTTCATCTATCGTATCTACAACTATTGGAACAGTAAGTGTTGTAGGTGGTGGTGGAGGTTCAGGCTCTAACGATAATGCTGATGCAGGTGCGTGTGGTGGTGCAGGTGCAAGAGGTAACAACGGTAAATCTGGAAACATCGGTGGTAACGGTGGTAACGGAGGAGGCGTTAATGGTGGTG